>Ga0153994_1000153_pt1 | contig 25525 bp, 22 predicted proteins | sample TSNC078MetaG_FD_104735 | JGI IMG/M metagenome (GOLD analysis project Ga0153994, IMG submission 104735) | Attine ant fungus gardens microbial communities from North Carolina, USA - TSNC078 MetaG | ecosystem: Host-associated > Fungi > Mycelium > Unclassified | place: USA: North Carolina, Lumber...
CTTGTAGCGCACACCGGGGAGGTCCTTCACACGACCGCCGCGGACGAGCACCATCGAGTGCTCCTGCAGGTTGTGGCCCTCACCGGGGATGTAGGCCGTGACCTCGGTCCCGTTGGAAAGCTTGACGCGAGCCACCTTGCGGAGAGCCGAGTTCGGCTTCTTCGGGGTGGTGGTGTAGACACGGGTGCACACGCCGCGCTGCTGGGGGTTGGCCTTCAGGGCGGGCGCCTTGGTCTTTGTGACCTTGGGGCTGCGGCCCTTCCGAACCAACTGCTGAATGGTTGGCACTGAACTTCTCCTTATATGGACTGCACGGTGACAGGTGTTGCTTCCCCAGGCCCAGGCACGCCCTGCTGGGCGCGGCTGTTCTTGGGGGGACCGATCGACGTTCAGAAGTGTTCGTCATCGATATGCCGTGGGGGCCGGACTCCCGTGCGGTCGTCCTGCCCATCGGATGAGTACGTGCCTGCCCACTCGCGGTAGCCATTTCTGGGCACCAGACGAGCGCGCGGCAGAGCGCACACCCGATAAATCTTAGCTCGCGGGCAGCGCCCGGTCAAATGGATGCGGGTGCGTGCGGCGCGCCTGCAGCGAACATCCTCGAGGCTGGGAGTATACGCCGAAGCGCGGGCATCCATCGTGGATGTCCGCGCTTCGCGAAGCGGATCGAGACGGGCTCAGCCGCCGATGCCCTTGGCGAGCTCGCTGTCGACGTTCTGCAGCGCGTCGGCGGCCTTGGTGAGGAACTGCGACATCCCGTCGAGGCCGTTCACCGCGTCCGTCGTGCCCTTGGTGAACTGCTCGTACGAGCTGTGGAACGCTCCGGAGGCCTGGTCGGTGACGAAACCGCCGTTGACCAGTCCGTTGACCAGGTTCTGCAGCTCGTGGAGCTTCGCGGTGATGTCGTCCTTGCCCGAGATGAGGCGGTTGGCGGCATCGGTCATCTCGCCGTACGTGACGTTCATGTTTGCCATGATGTCGTTCCCTTCGTGTTGTCCGAGAGGCCAACCCCTCGGCCGACCAGTGATTTCAAACTATCCGTGGATGCGGGTGGAACGGAATGGGGAGCACTCCCCATCCGCTCCCCTACGCGGCGGACTCTCCGGAGCCCAGCTCCTCGCCTGCCCGCCAGAAGTTGGTCGCGCAGACGATACCGGCGACGATCATGACGACGCCGAGCGCGCAGAACGCGACCGTCCACGGCAGCGCGTCCGCGACCTCGGAGCTGGACGATGTGGAGCCGACCGCCGAGGACAGCGGGGTGAGCGCGAGCACCAGGATCACGCCGCCCAGCCCCGCCAGCCACAGGTCGAAGCGCCAGCGGTAGTCGAAGAAGCGCCAGAACCGGCGACCCGGCGCATCCACTCCCGGCTGCACCTTCCCCGCCGCCTGGGCCCGGTAGTAGGAGAGCTTCTTGATGAGGGAGACGATCGCCGCGACGGTCACGCCGAAGCCGATCGAGCCGTAGATGAGCCAGTAGCGGGAGAAGTCGTTCTCGTCGCCGACGCTTGCCGGCCAGCCGCCGGTGAACCAGGAGATCACGGGAAGCCCGACCAGCAACAGCGAGACGACGAGGCCGACGACGATCCAGAACACGTGCCAGCCGATCGGGAGCACCCGGAAGCGGGAGACCATGCTCGCGGACGGCAGGACCGTGTCCGGTGGAGCGGGGTTGCGCTTCATCGCACCGCGGCGAAGCTGCTCGCCCGCGACGAGGCCGCACATGGCGAGCAGCAGGATCACTCCGGGTGTCGCACCCATCGCGACGGCGGCGAGGCCGCGAACGCTGTCGAGCGAGCCGTCGTCCGGGCCGCCCGCGACGGCTGTCATCACCAGTCCGCCTCCGACGAGCAGCACGAACGCGACGGCGGCGAGCACCCCGCCGATGATGCTCAGCACCGTGCCGAACGCACGGTTGGATGCGGCGACCCGCTCCTGGCGCGCTGCGAGAGCCTCGCCGGTCAGTCCGTCGGTCACATGGCCTCCTGTGTCTGTCGTTCCGCCCAGGTGAGCGAGTCGACGATCGCGTCGAAGAAGAGCGTGTACAGCTCAGGGTCGTGGGCTGTCGGCGCCGAGACGCTGACGGTGAGCAGCCCGGCGTCCTCTGGGTACGGCACCGAATACTCGAGATAGAGGGACGGCTCGCGCGTCTCGCCGATGGCGTCGTCGCCGATCTCGCGGATGCGCGCCACCGGGCCGGTGCGCTGCTCGAAGACCTGCGCATCCGGCGTGGCGGCCGCCAGGCGCTCGGCCAGCGGCAGGGCGGGATCGATCCCGTCCGGCCAGGCGCGGTCGCGGACGATGAGCGACGCGGGAAGCGGGATGCCCGGCAGCACTTCGAGCGACATCCAGAACGCGGTGGCGCCGACCGCCCTCGCGCGCTCGGCCGTGCTGATCAGCTCCTCGCGCGCATCCCGTCGCATGCGCGCCAGCCGGTCGTTGCGGCCGACCTGTTGCAGCACGAGAGCACGGATGCGCTCGCGCATGGTCTCCTCGTCCGCCAGCGGGATCTCCGCCCAGGTGCCGGGAAGGATGATCGAGTACGAGCCCTGGGGGGAACGGGCGGTGAAGGTCATGACGGGACGTCCGCGGTGGCTGCGAGGGTGACGGTGAGCGTCGAGACGAGCGTCTGCACGTCCGACGCCATGTCGGTGAAGACGCCGAGGTTCTCCGCGGAGGCCACGAACTGCACGACCTGCGCGGCATCGGGAGGGTAGACGACGGCGACGACGCGCTCCTCCAGCTCGGCGCCGCCGTCCGGGACGGCATGCGCGATGAGGTTGTGCGAGCCGACCAGTTCGCCCGCATCCACGGTGGAACGCCAGGTCTGCACGGCGAAGTAGCTCTGGCCGGAGTCCGGCTCGACCACGGGGGCGGCGAGCGCCTCCTCGTACTGGTCGGGCGACCCGACGACCTCGAGCGGTGCGAGCGAGAAGACGAGGGCTGCGCCGGCGCGGCCGATCTCCGGATACGGGATCCAGACGGCGGCGGTCATGGCCGGGTTGCGCATCGCCCGGAAGCGGGAGCGCGCGAAGGCGAGTTCGTCGGCGAGCTTTGCGCGCATCCCCTCGTCGTCGAAGAGGGAGCAGGCGAGCGTCGTCGCCCAGTCCGGATCGGACGCTTCGGCGAGCGGCATCGGATACCAGCGCTCCGGTGTGCCGATCCTGAAGTCGACGATGTCGCGCCGTGTTCCGTTGGCCGTCACTGAGCCTCCCCTTCGCCCACCGGTACCCTACCCGCTACTTCGTGCCGTCGTGAGCGACGTTCCAGACGTCCTTGACCACGCCGACCGTGCTGCTCGTGGCTCCGCCGATCTTGTCGTAGTCGCCTGGGACGAACGAGGAACCGGTGTCGATGGCCTGCCCGACCGGGTTGTCGCCGAAGCCGGAGACCGCTCCGGTGACCACCTTCACGGTGTTCTGCACCTGGTACAGCGTGGCGGCGCCAGCGGTGAACTTCATCCCGTTGGTGAGCAGGCTCGGGTCGGCCTTCGCCAGGTTGTAGAGGCCGACCAGGTCTTTGTTGATGCCGAAGCCCTTGCTGATGCTCAGGTTGAGGCCGGGGAACGCCTCGCGTGCCGCCTCCTTGATGAGCTCCGGGCCCGACTTGGTGCCCGACTGGAACGCCGTGAGCGCGGCCTTCTGCGCATCCGTGCGGATGAAGGGGGACTTGAAGGCGTCGGAGAGCGGCTTGGAGAGCGCTTCGCTGGCCTTCGTCGCACTCATGAAGTCCTCGCTGTGCGCGCCGACGCCCTGCAGAGCGGCGAGCTGGCGGCTGTCGGTGATCCCGGTGCGGATGACGGCGGTGGCGCGGAGGTTTTTGGCGACCATCGCGAAGATCTTGCCGCCGAACAGGGTGAGCACGCAGCCGACGGCGGCGAACGCGACATCCCACCAGGAGCCGTCGCCGTTGATGACCTTCACGATCGACTCGACCAGGTCGATGATCGCGCCGATCGCGCCGAGGACGATGAGGATCTGACCGAGGATCGGCACCCAGGCGAAGAAGATGGCGAGCACGCCCGCCCACTTGCAGATGGTCTTGAAGATGCTGAAGACCGTCGCACCCCAGTCGTCCCAGAACGAGTCCTTGAGGCCGTGGTTGTTCTTGTCCACCACGTTGACGATGGCGGTGATGGCGGTCTCTGCTGCCGAGTTCTTCGCATCCAGTGCTGTGTGCCACTCTGCGTGCGCTGCCCGGAGGTCTGCGTCTGCGGCGTCCGCGGCATCCTTCGACTTGGTGGCCGCGGTCGTGGCGGTGGTCTTGTCGGCGTCCGTCGCGGTGTCCGCGGCGTGCTGCGCCGTGCTGGCCGCGTGCTTGGCCGTGTTCGCGGCCTCCTGCTTGTTCTCGATGTGGGCGATGGCCGTGGTGGCCGCATCCTGTGCTGAACGGAGAGACGACGAGTACGTGATCAGGGCGTCGGCGGTCTTCCGGTAGCGGTCGTGCGCCTTGTCGATGTCGCCTGCGACGTCCTTGGCCGAGTCCCGGAACGCGTCGATGGCCTTGCTGACCATCTCGTCCACGTCGCCGATCTTCTTCAGCGTGGTCACAGAGCGCTGGATGGCGTCCGCGATCTCCGCGTAGTGGCGCGCCTTCGAGAGCACCAGGTCAGGATCGCCCTTGAGCGGCTGGTATTCGACGTCACTCATCTCATCCCCCTAGTTCTTCGCCGGAGCTGCCGGGTAGTCCTGCGACTTCGAGGCGTCTTCCAGCGCTTTCGTGAGGCCGTCGTCGACCTTGGTGAAGCCGTCTGTCACGCCGGCCACGGATTTCGACAGGCTCTCCACGGACTCCGTCATCTTCTTCCGCTTGTCGTTCCACTTGTGAGCGAAGTCGCGGACGTGACCGGAGAGTCCGTCGTGGCCGGTCGCTTCCGCGACGGCGTCGCTGAAGTCGTCCGCGCCCTTGAACTCGCTGACGATCGCCTCGAGGTCGGACTTCAGCTGTCCGAGCAGTTCCAGGTCGAGCTTCAGGTCGGTCATGGCGGTCCCTTCCGTTTTCAGGCTGTAGCCAACCTACCGAGAGCGGTGCGGGGAGGCGATGGGGAGCGGTCCCCATGCGGTGCCGTGCAGGGATATAGGTATCGTTCTTGCGTGCGCCTCAAACTCACGCTCTCCCGCCCATCCGGAGCCGGGGACGACATCGTGGTCACCGCAGACGCGGCAGCCAGCATCTCCGAAGTCGCCTCGACCATCCGCCGCATCGACCCACGCGGGGCCGCTGGGCCGGTGACCGACGACCGGGCGCTGACTCTCCGCGCCGCGATCCCCGGCCAGGCAGAGACGCTGGTGCTTCCACCGGATGCGCCCATCGGCGAGGCGTGGATCGGCAGCGGCGCCACGGTCAGCCTGGCGGACGCCGGGGTGTACTACGCGCCGAGCGACCTCGGCGACGCTCCGGTGGTCGCCACGGTGCAGGTGCTCACCGGACCGGATGCCGGGCGGGAGTTCCCACTCCGCCCCGGCACCGCGATGCTCGGCCGCGACGACGCCTGCGACATCGTGCTGCACGACTTGCTGGTGTCGAAGCGGCACGTACGCCTCGAGGTCGGCGACGGCGTCGAGGTCGTCGACCTCGGCTCGGCGAACGGCGTCGTGGTCGACGGCGGAATCGTGACGCGGCTGACCGTTCGGAGGTCGGAGACACTGCTTATCGGCGACACCGAGGTGCGCATCGCGGTCTCCGGACTCTCCGGCATCCCTGCGGCGGCACCGAAGGCCGGCCCGGTGTTCTTCAACCGCTCTCCGCGCGTCGAGCAGCGCTACGCCGGTCAGGTCTTCCAGGCGCCCGAGGTGCCGACGGAGAAGGAAGACCCGCCATTCCCGCTCCTCGCGATGATCACGCCGCTGCTGCTCGGCGGCGCGATGTTCGCCATCACCCACCAGCCGACCACACTGCTGTTCGTGCTGCTCTCCCCCCTGATGCTGGTCGGCAACTACATGACCGGCCGCACCAGGGGAAAGCGCAAGCTCAAGAAGGCCATCGCGGTCTTCGACAAGCGACTGGATGCGCTCACCGCCAAGCTCGACGCCGAGCGGCTCAGGGAGGTCGAGCTGCGCCGCGCGGAGTCGCCGACCACGCACGCGGCGCTGGCAGACGCCGTGCAGCGCGGGCCGATGCTCTGGACCAGGCGGCCGGAGCACTGGTCGTTCCTCAACCTGCAGCTCGGGATCGGGTCGATGCGGTCGCGCAACACGATCGCGAGCAACGACAGAGGCGAGATGATCGTGGAGTTCCAGGAGCGCCTGGACGCGGTCATCGACGCCAACGAGCGCGTCTCCGACGTTCCGGTGCTCGACAACCTGTTCGAGTCAGGCGCTCTGGGGATCGCTGGCCCTGCCGAGCACATCGCAGGCTCGGTGAACGCCACGCTGGTGCAGCTCACCGCCCTGCACTCCCCCGCGGAGCTCGTCGTCGCCGCCCTGGTCTCCCCGCGCTGGTCGCGGGAGCTGGAATGGCTCAAGTGGATGCCGCACACCTCCTCGCCGCACAGCCCGCTCGCCGGCGGGCACCTGGCGGACAGCGCGTCGAGCGCATCCACTGTCCTCAGCGCGCTCGAAGGACTGGTGGAGGAGCGTCTCGCCCGTGCGAAGGGTCCGCAGCGACGCGGAGCGATGGAGCAGGAGCGCGCGGCGATCGAGCGAGGAGCGGAGGTCGGCAAATCGCAGACCGTGGACGGGACGCCGTCGCCCGTTCCCGCGGTCGTGGTCGTCATCTCCGGCGACGTCGCCATCGACCGGCCGCGGCTCGTGCAGCTCGCGGAAGCGGCGGCCGACGCCGGGGTGTTCCCGATCTGGCTGGACACCGACGTCGCCGCCCTGCCTGCGGTCTGCCGCACCTACATCGCGCACGAGGACCGCGACGACAGGGCGACCGTCGGCTTCGTGCGCATCGGCGAGACCATCGAGGACGTCGTCACCGAACCGATCGACCGCGACACCGCGCTGGACTACGCCAAGCGCATGGCGCCGGTCATCGACGCCGGCGCACTGGTCGCAGACGCGAGCGACCTGCCGCGCAGCATCTCCCTGGTCAGCCTGCTCGGGCACGACCTGACGGAGTCGTCCGGCGCGGTGATCGACCGGTGGCGGCAGAACGCCTCCATCCACGACAGGTCGGGCGCCCGCCCTGTCAAGCGCCGCGCGGGAAGCCTGCGCGCCATCATCGGCTCCGCCGGCGTGGATGCGATGCACCTCGACCTGCGCAGCCAGGGGCCGCACGCCCTCGTCGGCGGCACGACAGGAGCGGGCAAGAGCGAGTTCCTGCAGGCGTGGGTGCTCGGGATGGCCGCCGAGTACAGCTCGGACAGGGTCACGTTCCTGTTCGTCGACTACAAGGGCGGCTCGGCGTTCGCCGACTGCGTGAGCCTGCCGCACTGCGTCGGTCTCGTCACCGACCTCAGCCCGCACCTGGTGCGCAGGGCGCTCACCAGCCTGCGCGCCGAACTGCACCACCGCGAGCACCTCCTCAACCGCAAGAAGGCCAAAGACCTGCTCGAGCTGGAGAAGCGCGGAGACCCGGAGTGCCCTCCTGCGCTCGTGCTGGTGATCGACGAGTTCGCCGCCCTCGTCGGCGAGGTGCCGGAATTCGTGGACGGCGTGGTCGACATCGCCCAGCGCGGACGCTCGCTCGGCATCCACCTGATCATGGCGACGCAGCGCCCCGCCGGTGTCATCAAGGACAATCTGCGAGCGAACACCAACCTGCGCATCGCGCTCCGCATGGCGGACGAGTCGGACAGCCAGGACGTGGTCGGCGTCTCGGACGCCGCCCACTTCGACCCTGCCATCCCCGGCCGCGGCATGGCGAAGACCGGACCGGGCAGGCTCGCGCCTTTCCAGTCCGCGTACGCCGGAGGCTGGACCAGCCGCGAACCGGAGCGCGCGGGCGTCGAGGTGGCGGAGCTGCGCTTCGGCGGCGAGATCCGCTGGGAAGAGGAAGGGTCAGGCCGCGAGGAAGAGCGGGACCTCGGCCCGACCGACCAGCAGCGCCTCGTCTCCTCGATCGTGCGCGCGCAGGGCGACGCGCACATCCCGTCGCCGCGTCGGCCGTGGCTGGACGAGTTGGCGGCGGTCTACGATCTCGGCCTGCTGCGGCAGCGCACGGACGCCGAGCTGCTGCTCGGGGTGAGCGACGTTCCAGACAGGCAGCAGCAGTCCCCCGTCTACTTCCAGCCGGATGTCGACGGCAACATCGCGATCTACGGCACGGGCGGCTCCGGCAAGTCGGCGGCGCTGCGAACCCTGGCATCGTCGGCCGCGATCACGCCGCGCGGCGGGCCGGTGCGGGTGTACGGACTGGACTTCGGCGCAGGCAGCCTCCGAATGCTGGAGAAGATGCCGCACGTCGGCTCGATCATTCCAGGGGACGACGCCGAGCGCATCATCCGGCTGTTCCGGATGCTCAAGGAGGAGCTGGAGGACCGCGGCCCGCGCTTCGCGGAGGCCAACGCATCCAGCATCACCGAGTACCGCAGGCTCACGGGGCGCCAGAACGAGGCGCGCATCCTGCTGCTCATCGACGGGTTCCCGAACTTCCGCGAGGACTTCGAGATCCCGGCCGGCCGCTCGCAGTGGTACGACGTGTTCAAGGACGTCCTCAGCGACGGCCGCCAGCTCGGGATGCACGTGGCGCTCACCGGCGACCGTGCGGGAGCCGTGCCCACCTCCATCGGCTCGCTCGTGCAGCGCAAGGTCGTGCTGCGCCTGGCGGACGACGGCTACGGGATGCTCGACGTGCCGAGCGACATCCTCGGCCCGTCGTCCCCTCCAGGCCGCGCGATCGTCGACGGCTACGAGACGCAGCTCGCCGTCCTCGGTGGAAGCGCCTCCGTCTCCGACCAGTCGGCGGCGACCACCCGACTCGCCGAGGCGATGGTGCGCGCCGGCGTGCAGGAGACGCCGCCGATCGGCTCGCTGCCGAAGGAGTACGCGCTCGAGACGCTGCCGTCGTCGCACGAGGGCTCGCCCGTGCTCGGGGTCAGCGACCTCGACCTCGGGCCGTTCGGCTTCGATCCGGCGGGGACGATGCTCGTCGCCGGTCCTCCCGCGAGCGGACGGTCGAGCACGCTGGCTGCGCTCGCTGCGTCTGTGCTGCGGTTCGACCCGCAGGCGCGGTTGTACTACCTGGGCAACACACGTTCCGCCCTCGGCCGCGCGTCGCACTGGACGGACACGGCCACGACGCCCGAGACCGCCGCCGCACTGGCGAAAGACCTCGTCGCCGCCATCGCGGACCCGGACACAGAAGGCCGGATCGCGGTGATCGTGGAGAGCATCGGCGACTTCCTGCAGACCCCGGCCGACTCCCCCATCGTGGACCTGGTGCGTGCGGTGCGCCGCAGCGACCACCTGCTCGTCGCCGAGGCGGAGTCGAGCGCCTGGGGATCGTCGTGGCCGCTGCTCGGCGAGGTGAAGAACGGTCGTCGCGGCATCCTGCTGCAGCCGGACTCCGTGGAGGGCGACCTGCTGCTGAAGACGCCGCTGCCCAGGCTCAATCGTTCCGAGTTCCCTCCCGGCCGCGGGGTGTACATCGCGAAGGGGAAGTTCGCGCGGGTGCAGGTGCCGCTCGTCGACGCGTGAGCGGGACCTGGCAGGCTACTCGTCGTCCTTCTCCCACGGCCAGCGCGGGCGTCCGCGCTGCTGGAACCGCCCGACCAGCACCAGCTGGTAGAGCAGCGTGACGACGAACCCTGCGATGCCGACCGTGATCGCGTAGATGCTGCCGAGCTGGCCGACGGCGAACAGGAAGTAGGCGAACGGCTGCGACGGGTCCCCCGCCGCACCCGCGACACCGCCGGCGACGATGAACACGAAATAGCAGGCGAACCCCACGGCGAGCGCGACGCCGGGTGAGATGCGCTGGTTGTTCGCCGGAACGCGCGTGCCAATCACCAGCAGGAACACGAACAGCATCAGCGTCGCGCATCCGGTCATGATCGGGCCGACGAGCGAGCCGATCGCCGGGTCGGCGATCACCTCGGTGTTCGTGGCCAGCGAGATCAGCCCGAACGCGGCCACCACCAGCGCCAGGTAGAGGAACGTGGCGAAGGCGGCGACGACGGCCGCGTAGGCGCGCCAGTTACGCATGTCGGCCGGTCAGTACCCCTGCGGAGAGGCGTACGCGGCGACGGCCTGATTCTGCGCATCCGCGAGCTGCTGGTCGTATGCGGCCTGCGCCTCGGCGTTGCGCACCTTGAGCTTGCGACCGCGGGCGGCGAGCCAGGCGCCGGTCCACATCGAGATCTCGCGGGCGATCACACCGGCGAGGACGGCGAACGGGGCGACCCAGAGACGCTGCAGGACGACGGAGGCCTCATTCGGGGTGAGGGTCCAGACGTGCAGGTCGATCAGCGAGGCGCCGACGTAGGCGAAGTAGACGAACAGGGCGACGAAGAGGCCGCCGAGGATGTACGCCCACCAGCGGGCACGGTTGATGATCTGGATGAGCACCACCATGCCCACGAAGAACGCCACGACGGGCACCCAACCGGCAGTTTGCGACAGGAAGAACCGGGAGAGCGACTCGGCGAACTGATTGCTCGGCGTCAGCGCGTACCCGACGAGGACGACCGCGATCACCCAGAGCAGCGCGAACACGACCGTGCCGACCAGGGCGATCAGGATGCCGAAGCCCCTGTTGCTCTTCTTCTTCGGCGGCTCTGGGCGCTGGACGTAGATCGGGGTCACCGGCTGCCCGTAGCCGGGGGCGGGCGCGGCACCCGGCTCGGGCGCCCAGGTCGCCTCGCCCGTGGCGGGCGGTGCTGCGTACGGCGCGGTGGCTCCTGTCGCCTGCGCGGAGGTCGCGGCCTCTGCGGCGACGATCACCGGCGTCGCCGACTGGACAGGGGATGCGGTGTCGACGGTGGCCGTGCCTGCCGCGGCTGCCGCGGGAACATCTCCGGTGTGCGAGCGCGCGACGGCGGCCGCGATGTCGTCGTCGGTCGTCACGACGGGCTCCGGCTCTGTGACCTTGGCCGGTGCGGCAGGTGCAGGCGTGGCCGGGACGTCTGGGGCTGCTGCGGTCTGCGCCTCGTCCGCCGGCGCATCCGGGCGATTGATGTGACCGCGCGCGGAGACGGGGCTCGACGGCGGGTTCACGACCTCCGGGTCGGTGTCAGCCGGCTCGGCGGCTGCGGTCTGCGCGGGCGCCGTCGCCGGCGCGTGCTCTGCCGCGCCCGATGCGCTGTCCCCCGCGGGCTCCGCGGCTGCGCCGTTGTCCGGCACAGATTCCGGCGTCGTCTCGCTCATGATGCCACTCCTCGATCAGCCCAGTCGGGCATCCGTCAGTGGTGCCCACTGTAGCAACGGGGTGGGCGAAGTCCAGGGAGGGCTGGCGGCGAGGGGCGGAGGCGGTCACTTCTTCGGTTCGGCGGCCTCCGGGAGCGTGAGGACATAGCTGAAACCGCTCACCTTGCCATCGACGCCGACGCCACTGGCCGCCGGGCCGCTGCTGAAACTGTTGACGAGGAACAGCCGCTCGCCGGTCTGGGCTGCGTGCAGGAAGGCGACGACGTTCGGATACGGGCCGGTCACCGTGAAGCTGACGGGGACGACGGTGAAGTTGTCCTTGGTGATCAGAGGGCTGACCACGGGCGGCATTCCCGCGACGGGAGCCGCAGGCGCCGTCGACGTCGGTGCGGGCGTCGGCGTGGCGGACGGCGACGGGGTGGCGGTCGATGCGGCACCTCCGCCGCTAGCCGCGGCGGGCGCTGCCGGGGCTACCGGAGGCACGTACGGCTGTCCGTCGGCGATCGCCCACGCGGAGATGACCACGCCGTTCGCCGCCGCGAAACCGTTGAGCTCGTCCATGAAGGCGGGATTCGCCGACTGCGTCGGCACGGACGCCGCGAGCGACGCCAGCGACTTCTTGAGCGCTGGCAGATTCGTCGAGTCCTTCTCCAGCCGGTCGAGCACGGCACGGTTCGCCGCGTTCGTCTGGTCGACCTGCGCGATCTGGGTCTCGGCGGCCGCCGCCTGGTCGAGCTGCGGCTGGACGCCGACGACCCAGCCGAGCGCGACGACGGCGACCATCACGATCACGGAGCCGATCATCCACAGTCTGGTCTTGTCCATGATCACTTGTCCTTCTGCTCGAAGCGCTTCGCGTAGCGCGACTGGTCGATGTGGAGGGTGATGGTGACCTTGTACAGATTGGTCGTCTGGTCGAGGGCTCCGATGTTCGGCACGACATCGGCGACCCCGGGGATCTTCTCCAGCTCGCGCACCCAGCTGGTGACGTCGGGGATCGTCGGGCTGGAGCTGACCGTGGTGACCGTTCCGATCCTCGGCGTCTGCAGCGGGTCCTGCGACTGCTGGTAGATCGCGGTCGGAGAAGCGGAGTCGGCGGCGACCGTCTCGAGCGCCACCCCGGCAGGCTGGACCGCGCCGATCTGATCGAGCAGCGCCTTCCAGTCGACCTCGGTGGATGCACCCACCCGCTGGGCGGCCTGGGCGAGCGCCACCTCCTTCTGCACATCCCGGACCCCGGTGAACTTCTGCTGCTGCGTGAGCAGGTCGGTTGTGCTCAGTTGCGCGCCGAAGAGTCGCGCCTGGGCAGCCACGTTGTATGCAAAGGCTCCGCCGACGCCGAGGACCACCACAAGGAACACGACGAGGACGCCCCAGCCGAAAGCTCGTCTGGTGGACGTGTTCTTCCGCTCGCGCCTGACCTCGGGAGGAAGCAGGTCGACGCGCGGCTCCGTGCCGATGTCGAGACTCTCCGTCCTGCCTGCCGACTTCGCAGCGGTGAGAGCTTTCGTCGGTTTGGGCGCCTTCTGCTGCCTCGGCGCCTTGCTCCCTTTCGTCGCCGGGGCGACGGTCGGCAACTGCTCTGTCTCCTGGGCGTCAGATCGCCTGGACGTGATGCTCATGCTGCGCTCCCGAGGGCGAGGCCGAGCGCGACGGTGAGCGACGACCGGTTCTGCCGAAGCACGTCCGCGTTGAGACTCCGCGAGAGTGCGACGGCGTGGAAGGGATCACCGACGGCGACGGGCAGTCGGGTCATCTCGCTCAGCGCGTCGGTGAGGCCGGGGAGCTGGGCTCCCCCTCCTGTCACGACGAGTCCGCTGACCGGAGTGTTCGGGCGGGTGTTGACGAAGTAGCTCACCGTGTTGCGCAGGCTGGTGAGGAGCTCGCTGGTCACACGGTAGATGATCTCCACCGCCTGCTGCTCCTCGATCGTCGTCACCTGCTTGGCGAGGCCGATGGTGGCTTTGATCCGCTCCGCTTCGCCGAGCTGCACATCGAGACCCTCGCGGAGCGCCTGGGTGAGTTCCGCTCCCCCGGCGGGGATGATGCGCACGAACTGCGGCACGCCATCGGTGACCACGACGACGCTCGTCGTATTCGCGCCGATCTCGATGAGCGCGACGGTGCCCGGGATGCGCGGCCTGCTGATCAGAACGCGGCTCAGCGCGAACGGGATGAGGTCGACGTCCACGGTGGTGAGCCCGGCGAGCTGCGTCGCCTTCACGTTGCCGAGGACCGCTTCCTTGACGGCGGCGACCAGCAGACCGTTGACCACGGGGCCGTTGTCGCTCATCCCCTCGGAGACCGGGTAGAAGTCGAGCAGCGCCTCCGCGACGGGCACGGGCAGCATGTCCTGCACCTGGAACGGGAGCGCCTCCCTGATGCGCGTGCGCGACATCTTGGGCACGGTGAGGTCGCGGGCGAGCACCCGCTGGTTGCCCATCCCGAGCACGACCTCTTTGCTCTTGAAGCCGCCCTGCTGCCACAGCCGCTTGAGGCTGGCGGCGACGGTGTTGGGTTCCAGGATCTCGCCCCGGCTCACCGCTCCCTCCGGCAGCGGGACCTCGAAGTGCCGCAGCAGCGTCGGCCGCGCCTTGGCCGGATCTGCGACCTCCACGGCGCGAACGGTCGAACTTCCGACGTCGATGCCGACGATGCTCGTAGCCATTCGATCTCCTCAGGTTCCTCTATGCGATTCCGAGAAGCGCCAGGTAAGCGCCCCACACTGTGTTTCCGGCGAGCACGCCGATCCAGGCTCCGGCGAGCATCCAGGGGCCGAACGGGATGCCGGTCCCCCGCCGAGCCCGCCGAGCGACCAGGAGGGCAATGGCGAAGAGCCCGCCGAGGAGGAAGGCGGCGAACGCGCCGACGACGAGCGCGCCCCAGCCGAGATAGCCGAGGAAGAGCCCAAGCACCCCGGCGAGCTTGACGTCGCCGAAACCCATTCCGCCCTGGTAGATCATGGCGAGGATCAGGTAGAGGGCGAATAGCCCGGCAGCGCCGACGACCGCCCTGACCAGCGCTCCTGGATCTCCCGTCAGGAGGGCGGAGGCGCCGAGCAGAACGACGCCGACGGCGTACGAAGGGAGCACGATGGCGTTTGGCAGCCGGTGCGCATCCAGGTCGATGAGGGCGAGCGCGATGCTGACTGCCGCGAGGTCGAGGAACGCGACGACGACCAGCACAGCGGCGACCGTGGCGGGCGTGCCGACCGGATGCGCGGCGCCAGGCCCCGCCCAGAACCACCAGGCGACGAACGCGAACGCCACGCCCGTCGCAGCCTCGACGAGTGGATAGCGCGCAGAGATGCTGCTGCGGCAGGAGCGGCACTTACCGCGGAGGAACAGCCAGGACAGCACGGGGATGTTGTCGTACGGCTTGATCTCGGTGCCGCAGCTTCCGCAGGCGCTCGGCGGAGACACGATCGACCGACCGGCGGGAACGCGGTAGACGACCACGTTGAGGAAGGAGCCGATCAGGAGGCCGAACACGGCGACGAACCCGACCGCGACGATGGCGATGGCGGCGGTCATGACGTCGGGCTCCCATCCGGACGGTACGCCACGGCGACCTCGATCTCAGTGGTGACGTCGTACGAGGTGGTGCGCGGGGTCGGGAACTTCGGCGGCGGCGAGTTGAGGAGTCTGGTGTCGTAGCTGTACCGCTTGAGGAAGCCGCTCGACCCGCTGCCCTGACCGACGGGGCCGCGGAACTCCTGAGCGATCGAGCCGGTGACGCAGAGGTAGCCGTACGGATCGCCTGAGTCGTAGTTCTGCACCTCGAAGGAGTGGTAGTTCGAGAGGATCGCCGCGTTGATCGTGCGAGCGCAGTTCGTGCTCGACGACGAGGCCTCCCAGGTCATCCCGGACGAGGACGCCCGGCAGGTTCCGCTCGTCCAGTTGGTCGGATTCGTGCAGACGATCGGGTTGAACACCCACACCGCACCGGCGCCGACGAGCCCCAGGATGTCGTGGGCCGCATCCGAATAGGTGAGCTGGCCGGTGACCCAGGCGAAGTGGTCGGCGTTGATCGTGATAGCGGAGTGCATGGTGCCCTGGACGAAGACGTCGCCCGCCGTGCAGGAGTAGTTGGCGGCGGTGGAGACGATTTCGTACTTGACGGGGTAGCCGAGGCCGTTGCCCGAGGACGTGGTGTCCGCACCCACGCACGTGAAAGAGTTGCTGTTGGGCGACTTGTTCGTCGCCCAGGAGTTGGGATCGCTGGCTGCGGTCGGGATGCTCTGCACGTAGATGAGGTTGTTGTAGAGGGCAGACGATGGCCCGATCGCGATCGTCTGTCCGAGCTTCGTGTCGGACAGCGTGTTCGCGTTCTGCGTCAGCGACTTAGCCGGGTCTCCCGGCTTGCCGCAGAAGGCGGGATTGGCGGGGACGCCGGGGCCGGTGGCCGGGTTCCCGACGACCTGCGTCTGCTTGGTCCAGGGAGAGATGACATTCATGTACGCCGTCCCGCCGGACACGCTGAAGGTGATCTTGGTCGGCCCCGTATACAGGCAGCCGGGATTCGGCACCTTGCCAGGGATGTCCGTGCGCACCTGGTCGAGCTGCTGCTGCGGCGGCGGCATCGTGATCAGCGCAGAGTTCGCCGGGACGCCGGCGTTGAACACCGGTGCCGAGCTGCCCGAGGGGCAGTTACTCGCACTGTAGAGCTTGCCGGACGAGTCCCGGTTGGGGTTCGCCGTCGTCACCCGCTGCTTGAACGTGCCGCCGCAGATGTTAAGCGTGTCGTTGGAGTGCACGGCGCCGTCGAGGGTGTCACCGGTGATGAAGTTGATCAGGCAGCCGGAGTCGCGGGCCGTCGTGGACTGCCAGGCGTACGCCTTCGTGCACGACTTCGAGTTGAGCTGGGGGTCGAGGATCTCGTAGTCGGTGAAGTAGACGTAGTTGGTGAAGCCGGTCTGCTTGATGTTGGCGACGACGCTGCGGGTCACGGAGTCGACGAGCCCGGTCGCTCGCACGTGCAGGACGCCGGTGCTCGCGTACTTCGAGTTGTCCACCTCGTAGCGGAACGACGCGTTCGGCGGGAGGCCGTCCGTGAGCGGGACCGCCGCCCAGCGCCCTCCCGATCCCTTCGGCGCCACGTCGAACGCCGGGTTGGTGTTCGCACCGGTGGGGAGCGTGACGGTCGATGCCGAGCCGTTGGCGATGGTGAACTTGGATGCGGGGTTGCCGTACTGCTGATAGCTCGGGTCGTTGGTCAGGCGCCCCTGATACTCGGCGATCCCGGCGTACGCGGCCGACATCGCCGCGTCCCAGTCTTTGTCGTGGTCGGCGCGGACGATGCCGGAGACGGAGAACGTCATGGTGAGCGTGACGAGCAGCAGCAGAACGGAGCCGATGCCGATCACCATCGCGAGGGCGACCCCGCGGTCGGACGACGCCGAGCCGAGCCTGCGGCGGAGGATGGCGCGCATCACGACCCCGATCCGATGTTCGACATCCCGACCGAGTTGGTGAGCGTCACCGCGCTGGCGGCGCCGGTCGGCTGGATGGTGATGGTGATCGTGATGGACGCGATGGCCGAGAGCGCGCTGATCGGCAGCGTGAGAGGCGCGCCGGACGCGTCGAAGTACTGGAACACGACGACGCTCGACGGGATCGAGCCGCACAGCGTGCGCTTGAGATCCGGGGTGGCGCTCGTGTTGAAGTCCCAGTGCCCGTTGGTGCCCGCCGTCGTGGTGGTCGCCTTCCACTGGCTCTCGACCAGCTGACCGTTGACCACCGCGAACTGGACCTTGACGGGACTCTCAGCCCCGGAGAGGTTCACGAACGCGTAAAACAGCACGGAGGTGGCGGTCGCACTGACGAAGGCCGGATCGTTCTGCGCGCCGCCCGGCGTCGGGTTGGCGAGTGGGTTCGGCGTCGCGGCGCGCACCATGCGCGCCATCTCGTTCATTCCGTTCGAGCCCTGACGGGTGCCGTTGTCGATCGACTGCGCGAGGCTCACGCTGTGCGTGCTCGCGACGAACAGCGAGCCCGCGAGCGTGGCGATCAACGCGGCGATGCCCATCGCGATGAGGAGCTCGACCAGGGTGAGCCCGGTATCCGCGCGCCGATCCGCGCCCAGGCGTCTGCGCATCCGGCCGATCATGGCAGCCTCGGATCGAGGGTGAAGACCGTCGAGCTGGTGACCGCGGGACTGCCGGCGGGACGGGTGATCTTGGAGACGTCGACCAGAGCGGACGAGGTGAGCGAGTCCCCCGAGTTACTGAGCGCGTAGATCATCCAGGTGCCGTATGGGAGGGCGATGGTCGCCGCGTTGCCAGAGGACTGCGGGTACGTCAGCGTCATCGCGTTCGTGGTCGTGGCGGTCGCGCATCCCGGATCGCCGACCGTGGATGCGGCCACCGCGCTCTTCGCCACCAGCCACTTGCCGGAGACGGCGACAGTGACGACCGGCATGGCGATGGAGGTGCTGGGAATGCTCGCGCCGGAGGGGGTCGGGATCGCGGCGGCTCGAACCCCGACGTGTCCCGACGCATTCTGCTGCGTCCACTGCTGCGGGTCGACAGAGAGGCAGGTCGGCTGGGAGGCGCCAGAGGCCATGAACGCACCGGCGAACACGGAGTATCCGGAGCCGAACGGGAAGAGAGGCGTCGTCGCCGTCACCCCGGTGATCGTCGGGATCGTCGTGTATGGGTCCGACTGCGGAACGTAGGTCAGCGGCAGGTTGGTCGGGATGAGCGTGCCCGCCGCAGCGAGAGTGAGCTTCGGCGTCGCCGCTTTGTCGTACTGCATCTCGATCACGGCGGATTGACCGGCGACGACGGAGGCCTTCACGGTCGGGACCTGCATCTGGGAGTTGCTGATCGAACCGTCGCCCGCCTTGCCGATCGTGACCGTGTATGCGCCGGGCGTCACCTTGAGCGCATAGCTGCAGCCGTCGACATCGGTCGACGGCGGCCCTGGGGTGATGGTGGCGGCGGTGTTCGGCGTGATGCTCGGATCGGGCTTGGCCGTGATCGGGACGTTGGCGACTCCCGCGCCGCTCGCGTTGGTCACGTGCACGAGGATCGTGCCGGACGCCGGGTCGTTGATCGGCCCTGCCGGGGCGAGCAGCGTGCTGGCCTGGACCGGGTTGGTGCCTGGGCGGATCCCGGACCAGGAGATGCTGACGTTGAGGGTCTTGTTCTGCAGGATGCCCTGGCTGGTGCCGCAGTCGGCGACGGCGCCGGTGCTGGTCACCCACCCGACGGTCTTGGTGATCGTGTAGTCGGTGCCGTCAATGGTCTGCGTGGTCGTGCCGCTCTTGACGGAGAAGACGTCCTTCGCCGAACGGGCGGTGTCGATCTGCTGGGCGGCGAGGTTGGCCGCGACCTCGTTGGCCCTGGACGACCGGGTGAGGGTCATCGACAGGGTGAGCGAATATGCGACGAGGACGGAGGTGATGCCGAAGACCATCATCGCGATCAGGACCTCGATGAGGGTGAAACCCGACTCGCGGGTCTCGGTGGTGCGGAGGGGGCTAAGCACGGGGGTCACCTCCCTGGTCGGGTTTCGGGAGTGGGTAGCCGGGGTGGAGCGGAGTGAGGCGGGGTGTCGCGTCAGGAAGCGCGACACCCCGTCTGGGGCGTGCTACTTGCAGGCGCCTGCTGTTGCGCCATTCGTTTCGTCGATGTGGAACGGGTTGTTCGTGCTGCCGACGGCGTCGATGCAGAACGAGGTCGAGGTCGGAGTCGAGCCGGACTTGAAACCGATCGTCGTCGTGTCGGCGCTCTGGGTGAACCCGTAGGTCGCGAGTCCCGTCGTCTGGTCCTTGTCGAACGTCGGCTTAGGCACCGAGGCAGCCGAGCCCTTGTCGGTGTAGTACGCGACGACCGCGGTCTTCGCGTTCGCCAGGTCGGACTTGACGCCCGCATCCTTCGCGTTGTTCTGGACCCCGATGTAGATCGGGATGGCGATGGCGGCGAGGATGCCGATGATGATGACCACCACGAGGAGCTCGATCAGGGTGAAGCCCTTCTCGTCCTCTTCGAGCAGGCCCTGGCGGCGAGCGTTCAGCTTGCCCATGAGTCGGAAGTACATTGCAGTTTCCAATCGGTCGGGTAGTGCGGGTCGGGGAGCGTTTGCGAGTGCCGCTCCGGTGATGACCATAATTCCCAGGAGATTTTGAGAAACATCCCACATTTGGGGGGTTTTTGCTGAGATATCACCCCAGTTGAGGGGAGGAAATGTACACTTCGCCCCTGGTCGGGGGTCAGCTACTTCACAGCGGAGGCGATGCTGAAGATCGGCAGGTAGAGAGCGACGACCATGCCGCCGATGATCACTCCGAGGAATGCGATCATGAGCGGCTCGATCATGGCGGTGAGCTGCTCGGTGGCAGCCTCCACCTCCTGCTCATAGAAGTCCGCGATCTTGTCGAGCATGGACTCGAGCGAGCCGGCGTCCTCGCCGACCGCGATCATCTGCGTGACCATCGCGGGGAACACCGGCTGCGCAGCGAGCGGGGCGGCGATCGACTCCCCCTGCCGCACGGACTCTGCGACCTCCTCCAGGGCGTTCTGGATCACCCAGTTGCCAGAGGTCTCCCCCACTATTCGGAGCGCTTGCAGGATGGGCACGCCCGCGCTGATCATGTTCGCGAAGTTGCGGCTGAACCGCGCGATGGCGATCTTCTTCAGCAGCGAGCCGAAGACGGGCAGCTTGAGCTTGATCGGGTCGACCTTCCGCCGGACGGCCTCGTCGTTCTTGTGTCTGCCCCACCAGATCGCGAAGACGATACCGCCCACGAGCAGCATCGGCGCGATCCACACCATCGCGTGCGAGAGCTGGACCAGGATCTCCGTCGGCAGAGGAAGCTGGCTGCCCATGCTCGCGAACATCTTCTCGAAGATCGGCACGACGAAGAGCAGCATCACGATGACGGAGACGACCGACATCAACAGCACGATCACCGGGTAGGTCAGCGCCGACTTGATCGAGGACTTGAGCTTGACCTCCTTCTCGAAGTTCGACGCGACCGCCTCCAGCGCGTCGTCGAGGAAGCCGCCGGTCTCGCCCGCCCGCACCATGTTGATCATCAGCGGAGGGAACACGTCGGCGTGCTTGCGCATGGCCTCGGACGTCGAGACGCCGGACTCCACCTGGTCCCGCACATCCGAGAGCACCGCCTGCAGCTTCTTGTTCGGCGTCTGCTCGGCCAGGATGTTCAAGGTCCTCAGCAGCGAGAGACCGGAGGCGATCATGGTCGCCATCTGCCTGCTCATCACGGCGAGATCTTTGAGCTTCACCCCGGAGCCGAAGCTGAGGTTGATGTCGCGGTTGAGGCCCGTGCCCTCCGGCGACTCGGCGATCGAGACCGGAGACAGCCCCATCGTCCTGAGGCGAGCGGCGACCGCCGCCTCGCTCGCCGCATCCACCCGGCCCTTGACGATCTTGCCGTCTGCGTCCCTGCCCTTGTACGCGTACGCGGTGCTCGTGGGCATGGCTCTACCTCACCGTTCCTGAATAGGTGTCGCCGAAGTCGGGCCCGCCCGACGCGATGGCCATCGCGGAGGCGTCGGTGGGCGACTCCGCGCGCTGGATGAGGCGGGAGATGCCCTCGAGGTCGTGGGCCTTGTCCATCGCCGCTCTGCGGGTGATCTGGCCGGAGTTGACCAGGTCGGCCAGGTGCTGGTCCATGGTGCGCATCCCGGAGTCGCGGCCGGCCTGCATCATCGAGGCGATCTGGTACGTCTTGCCTTCGCGGATCAGGTTGGCGACCGCGGGAGTCATCATCAGGATCTCTGTCGCCACGACGCGGCCGCGGCCGTTGGCGCGCTTCACCAGGGTCTGGCAGACGACGCCCTGGAGGGTCGCGGCGAGCTGGGCGCGCACCTGGTCCTGCTGATGCGGAGGGAAGACGTCGATGACGCGGTCGATGGTCTGCGGCGCATCCTGGGTGTGCAGGGTGGCGAAGACGAGGTGGCCGGTCTCCGCGGCGGTGAGGGCGACCGAGATGGTCTCCAGGTCGCGGAGCTCGCCGATCAGGATGACGTCCGGGTCCTGCCGCAGCACGTGTTTGAGCGCGGCGCCGAAGCTGTGCGTGTCGTGGCCGACCTCGCGCTGGTTGACGATCGACTTCTTGTGGGTGTGCATGAACTCGATCGGGTCCTCGACCGTCACGATGTGATCGGCGCGGGTCGAGTTGACGAGGTCGATCAGTGCCGCGAGGGTGGTCGACTTGCCCGAGCCGGTGGGGCCGGTGACCAGGACGAGCCCACGCGGCAACTGCGAGAACGAGCCGACCGCATCCGGGACGCCGAGCTCGTGCAGCTGCTTGATCTCGGTGGGGATGAGGCGGAAGGCGGCGCCGACGGAGCCGCGCTGCTGGTAGATGTTCACGCGGAAGCGGGAGTTGGCGGAGATGGTGAACGCGAAGTCCAGCTCCAGCTCGCGGTCGAAGATCTCCTGCTGGCGGTCGGTGAGCAGGCTGGTGATCGCCGCTCTGGTGCGGTCGTGGTTCCACGGCGTCGCCGCGCCGGCGGGGCGGAGGCTGCCGTCGACGCGCACCATCGGAGCGGTGCCGACGGTGACGTGCAGGTCGGATGCGCCCTGGTACACGACCTCGTGCAGCGCGGCGACGAGCTCGGCGTCCGCCCGCTCCAGCGCCTCGCGCTCCACGGTGGTGAGGGTCTCGTCGATGGGTTCCGGCTCGTGCGGGTGCTGGATGGGGAGGGTGGCCTCCGGCACGGGCTCTGCCGCCCGGCGTCCGGCGGGGATGATGCGCTGGACGGGGTAGAGGTCATCGGCGACGGGGACCGGCAGCGTCACAGGGTCGGACACCGGCGCAGGCAGCGACACAGGGTCGGACACCGGCGCAGGCAGCGACACAGGAGCGGACACCGGGGCGGGCGGCGTCACGGAGACGGGCGGGAACGCGGGCGGCGGCAGCACGGGAGGCGTCACCGGCTGCAGCACGGGCGGCGGCAGCAGCGGCACCCCCGCCCCCGGCGCCCACCCGGCCGCTGTCGATCCTGGTGGCGTCACCGGGATCTCGTAGACCGGCTTCGCCTCCGGCGGCGGGAAACCGCCCCAGCTCGTGTCGTTGCTCGCATCCGATGCCATGAGCCCTCCTAGGCCACCACTCGCAGGATCTCTTCCACCGAGGTCAGGCCGAGCTTGGCCTTCTCCCAGCCGTCTTCACGCAGCGTGAGCATGCCCTGCTCCCTCGCCGCCCTGCCGATCTCGGCACTGGATGCGCGGCCGACGGCGAGGCGCTCGATCTCCTCGCTCACCGCCATCACCTCGTGCACCGCGATGCGGCCGCGGTAGCCGGTGTTCGAGCAGGTCGGGCAGCCGACGGGCACGAACACCACGGGAGGAGCGTCGTCTGCTGTCACAGGGAAACGCAGGCGCTGCAAGTCGTCGGCCGAGTATGTGGCCGGCTGCTTACAGCGGTCGCACAGGCGGCGGGCGAGGCGCTGGGCGACCACGCAGTCGAGGGCGGAGCCCACCAGGAACGGCTCGATGTCCATCTCGGTGAGCCTGGTCACAGCGCTCGGCGCGTCGTTGGTGTGCAGCGTCGAGAGCACGAGGTGGCCGGTCAGCGATGCCTCGATGGCGATCTGGGCCGTCTCGTGGTCGCGGATCTCGCCGAGGAGGACCACATCCGGGTCGCTGCGCAGGATGCTGCGGAGCGCACTGGCGAATGTCAGGCCGGCCTTCGGGTTCACCTGCACCTGGTTGATGCCCGCCATCCGGTACTCCACCGGGTCCTCGACCGTGATGACGTTGATCTCCGGCCGCGCGACCGCGTTGAGCGTCGTGTAGAGCGTCGTCGACTTGCCGGAGCCGGTCGGGCCGGTGACCAGGATCATCCCGTACGGCTTCGAGTACGACGTGCGGTACGTCTCGAAGTTGCGCTCCAGCAGGTTGAGGTCGCGCAGCGTCATCCCGGTGTTCGTGTTGTCCAGGATGCGCATGACGACCTTCTCGCCCCACACCGTGGGCAGGGTGGCGACGCGCAGGTCGATCTGGCGGCCGCCGTGCACGACGGACATGCGACCGTCCTGCGGCTTGCGCCGCTCCGCGATGTCGATGTCGCTCATGATCTTCAGGCGGGAGATGACACCGTTCTGGATGCTCTTGGGCGCGCTCTGCATGGCGTGCAGCACCCCGTCGATGCGGTACCGGACGCGGACGTCGTGCTCGGCAGGCTCGATGTGGATGTCCGAGGCGTGGTCCTGGATGGCCTGGCTCACCAGCAGGTTCACGAACCGGACGATCGGGGCGTCGTCGTCGCTCGACTCCGCGATGGTGAGGCTGGACTCGTCCGGGGTGGCCGACTCCTCCTCGAGCGTGGTGGTCAGGTCGCTCAGCTCGTCGTCGGCGCGGATGTACCTGTCGATCGCGGCGAGCAGGTCCCCGAGCTCGGCGACGGCGGGGGCGATGTTCATCCTGGCGGCGGCGCGAACGTCGTCGATGGCGAACACGTTGCCGGGGTCGGCCATCGCGAGGATCACGGTGCCGTCCGCCGTGCCGATCGGCAGCACGGAGTGGCGGCGGCAGATCGCGCCGTTCACCAGGGAGACGGCCGTGCGGTCCACGGGGTAGTCTGCGAGCTCCACGAACGGGAGGCCGGTCTGGGCGGCGCGGGCGCGGGCCAACTGCACGGCGTTGATGGCACCGCGAGCGAGGAGGTCGCGCACAGCGGCCTCATCGGCTGTCGGCTCGCTCGTCACCGTGTCGAGGTACTCGATCGGCAGATGGCCGTGCAGGATCAGGATTTCCGTCATCGACGCCACGGGAGCCTCCTCGCAAGGACGATGCCGGGGCGGGTCGGGGGTCTCGGCAAATGCGGCGGTACTGCAATATCACTTCTTCGGGTGAAGCGGTGTCACACTATTCCCGCGCGTCCCGCGCGCACCACTCCCGCGTACAGGTGCCACGCACCTGGGGGTCAGCTAGGACTCAGCGCCCGATCCGGCGGCGGGCTCAGCGACGGCGTCAGCGGCGGCGGATGTCCGCGCGGCGCGATGCGAGGTACACGAGGACGCCTGCGATGACGGCGGAGGCCATGGTCGTGATCCAGAACGGAAGGGTCGCAGCGGCGTGGCCAGTGGTGGCCTGGACGATGCCGAGGATGAAACTGCCGACGGCCACGACGAGCAGCGCCACCGCGACGCCGACCATCGCACGGCCGGTCGAGTCGGTGTATTCGAGGAGGTGACGCCACATGCATCCATTGTCGCGCATCCAGACGGGTCGGAGCCACGACGAAGGCACTGGCGTTGTCTGCGAGTGGATCGTCGCTGGTGGCGTCACGCCATGACGACCCGTCGCTTCGGCGGGTGGGTTTCGGCGCGAGATTCGCTGAGCAATTAGCGCGATCGTCACCAGTTCTTCGGCAATACCGGGTCGTCCGGATCGATCGGAGCGCACCGGCTGTATCCGGAGAAGTCCGCGTAGTTCTCGCCGATCGTGAACACGATCGCGAAGCCGTCTTCACGAACACCGGTCAGATACGGCGGATACGACACCACCTTCCGCGGCGGGTAGATCTTGTTGTCCTCGACCACTTTCGTCGGGAACCCGTAATCGGTCCACATCTTCGCAACCCGCTCCGCCGTCTCCTCCGCACTGGACTTGGTCGGACCCTTGTACTGGTTGAAGATGTTCCACGACTCTGACGGGGTGCCATCGGCATAGTCACCACACCCGGTCCCCCAATCCATCGTGTCTGGACTCGGCCAGGTGTCGGCGACCAGCGCTGTCGCCTCATCGTAGAGACGCCGGATCTCTTGTTCGACCGCCACACGGTCGGCTCTGTCGCTATCTTCCACCTGCTGAATCTCCTTCGCAGTCCTCTGCTGTGCTGCGCATCCGGTCAAAGCACTGGATGTGAGGAGCGCTGCCAGCACCACAACGCTCAGCGCACGGTGAGAATCCCGTGCAGCCGTCCTGCTCCGGACAGCCGGTAATGAGCGAGCCCACTTGACCACCCCGCCTCTCATCGAAGCACTGTCACCAATTCTTCGGCAGCCGCGGGTCGTCGGGATCCTCCGGAGCACATCGACTATTGCCAACGAAGTCGGCGTAGTTCTCGCCGATCGTGAACTCGATCGCGAAGCCGTCTTCACGAACGCCGGTTAGATACGGCGGATACGACACCACCTTCCGCGGCGGGTAGATCTTGTTGTCCTCGACCACTTTCGTCGGGAACCCGTAATCGGTCCACATCTTCGCAACCCGCTCCGCCGTCTCCTCCGGACTGGACTTGGTCGGACCGTAGTACTGGTTGAAGATGTTCCACGTCTCCGACGGGGTGCCATCGGC
>Ga0153994_1000155_pt1 | contig 25463 bp, 28 predicted proteins | sample TSNC078MetaG_FD_104735 | JGI IMG/M metagenome (GOLD analysis project Ga0153994, IMG submission 104735) | Attine ant fungus gardens microbial communities from North Carolina, USA - TSNC078 MetaG | ecosystem: Host-associated > Fungi > Mycelium > Unclassified | place: USA: North Carolina, Lumber...
GGGACCTGCAGGACCGGGACATCCGGGATCTCCTTTTTCGCCTTGTTCACCCTGGATGCCTCGGGGACCTCTTGCCCCCTCCAATCCATCTGCTCCTTGCTGACCCTGGGGACCAGGGAATCCTATATCACCTTTTGGTCCGGGGCACCCGGGATCGCCTTTAGGACCTCGTTGTCCAGCCGAACCCTGAGGACCGGTTGGACCGGTTGGACCGATAGGTCCTTGGAGACAATTATTTTGATAGCTATTGACATCTTCTGACATAATGAAAATCCTTTCTTCATTTATATTGCTATGATAATAATATATGGCTCTACTGTGAAGAAAGTTCCACTGATTGTCACTATTTAAAATAATTTGCTGATTCTTGAATTATTTCCAGATTGTTTTTTAGTCTCTTGTTATCGGGCTGATAGTCAAGTGCCCGTTTTGCATGTTCAAGGGCTTTGGAAAACATACCTAAACGGTAGGCAGCAATCGCACATAGATCATCAGGGGTATGATCCCATGAATGACCCATGTTGATATATGTCGAAGATTTTTCTTTGATTTTTAAGGCTTCTTCCGCCAGAAAATATGACATCGGCCAGTCCTTTTGTTCATAGCACAATTTAGAAAACTCAACATATGGATCACGCAAATGATGAGCCTCCGCAATCGCTTTATAATACCAACTGTAAGCGACCTTTACCTGATTCAGTTTTGAGCAGGATTTTGCCATCCAACGCATGGCTGCACACCGTTCTTCACGCCATGTGGCCGTTGGCAGCATGAGATAATCTGACAGTGTATTTATGCATTTTTGCCATTCCCCTTTATACATGTATTCTCTGCCGAGATAGTAGCACATCCGGTCATCCATGGGAGATTCTTTCACAGCAAGTTCAAGGAGCGGTAAATAAGAATTACGGGATTTTGCCGCATCAGGGTAGTGGTTGAGAATCATACCGTCGATGAATATCGTTTCCAGGGGTAAATTTCCAATATACTGTACATATTCATGAACAGGACATCTCCAGCGAAAGCCTTGTCGTTCATGCACTTTAAAATAATTGAATTGAACGTCAGGGGTTCCATCTGGTTTTAGACTCCAATTGTAAAGATACCTGCCGGTCCTGGCAACAGGGTTATCAACCTGTGAATGATTCTTTTGCCATGCTTCCTCCAGTTTTTGCCGCCAACCGGATTGAAAGATTTCGTCAAGATCTGTACAGACACAGATGTCAATGTCATCAGGAACATGGCTAAGAGAAATGTTTCGTGCCGTATCAAAACGCCATGGCTTAATTTCTTCAACATGAACGATAGCCCCGCGGCTTTGCAGTTTTTTTACAGTATTGTCATCTGATCCGGTATCGGTTACTACGATTACGTCTGCTTCATTCATGGAATCTGCCCATCTGTCAACAAACTGTTCTTCGTTCTTACATATAGCATAGACACATACTTTAAAGTTGTTCATTTAACAAACCTCCTTTGTCGGACAATTTGCTTATTTTGTTTTCTATTAGCCGAAGATTGACTTTTAATCGTTCATTCGTGTTATTTAGTTCAATCGCTCTGCGGGCGAATTCCAGAGATTCTTTATATATACCCAGACGATATGCACTAATGGCTCCCAAATCATAAAATGAATAACCCCAGCTTTCCGGTTCTACAAGATAACTGCCGGAAGGCTGTGTAATATACAGTCCATTTTTAACCATTGCATAAGTTAATGGCCAGTTCTTCTCAGAATATCCTATTTTCGCCAATTTAAGATACGGTTCACGAATACCGGGGCATTCTGCAACGGCTCTGAAAAGCCAGGCTTTCGCTTTGGGCATGTTTCCTTTGGATTCATATGCCGAACCAATAAAACGCATGGAAGCACTCCGTTCCTCTGCCCATTTTGCGGAAGGAAGACTTAAATGATTTTTTAATGTTTTGATACATAAGTCATATTTTCCATAATACATATATTCTCTGCCCAGCCAGAACATAGTTCTGTCATCCTGAGGATTTTCTTTAGCTGACAATTCTAACAAAGGTAAATATTGGCTTCTCGGTTTAGACGAATCGGGATAATGATTAAGAACAAGTCCATCAATCCATACTGACTTATCGGCATTGGTTCCGTTGTAAGCTAATACTTCGTGAACCGGATGAACCCAACGAAAATTGTGACGCCGGTGTATTTTTCCCATTGTAAACTGTTTAGCTGGTGTTCCATCTGGACGATAGCTCCATGTAAATAAATAGTTTGCACGGGTATAGCTTGGATCCCATTTGTCTTCAAGACGCTTCCGCCATCCTGGTTCAAATACTTCATCGATATCGTTGGATACACAAATGTCCACATCAGTTGGGATAAAATCCATAGCTTTATTTCTGGCGGTATCGAAACGCCATGGATTAATTATTTCCGTATAGACCAAAGCGCCTCTTGAACGTAGTTTTTCTACGGATTTATCTGTAGAACCTGTATCCAGTACAACTACTAAATCTGCTTCACTAACAGAATCCATCCATCGGTTGATAAACTTTTCTTCATTTTTACAGATGGCATATACACAGATTTTATATTGACTCATGAGAAAACCCCTTCAAATAAAAAACAGTTATTACAATATATGAAAGGCTTGTAAAAATAGTTCTGTAAGTATTGGAATAATCATCATAATTTTTAAGTGAACATCAATCTGGCACAGACTAAAGCATATAAAAAAACATATTTCTGTCAACTAAAAGTATGCATGACATATACTAATTGTAAAAGGAGCGGTTTTTATGTCGGAAAACTATAAAAGAAATAAATGTTCAACATTTTGTAATGATCCTAATTGTCAAGTATGTAAAAACAGACAAAATAGTAATTGCTGCTCAGCTAAGCAAAGATGCCGATGTGGCCGTTGCTGTAATTGCTGTATGCCGGGTCCAACCGGTCCCGTCGGTCCAAGGGGGCCTGGCGGCGAGCGGGGGTGCCCCGGTCTGCAAGGTGAACCGGGGTGTCCCGGACCTCCCGGGCCGAGGGGAAAAACAGGCTGCATGGGTCTCCAAGGTGAGCAGGGAGTTCGTGGTGATGCAGGTCCCCAGGGTGAGCCAGGCTGCCAGGGCCCAAGAGGTTCAAAGGGAAATCCTGGTCCTCCCGGTCCCATCGGTCCCAGAGGTCCCGTAGGACCAAAAGGTGATCCGGGGCCAAAAGGCTGTCCGGGACCGGAAGGGCCGGAAGGACCCGCAGGTTCTCAAGGTCCGGAAGGACCCATGGGTCCCCAGGGTTCTCAAGGTCCGGAAGGACCCATGGGTCCTCAGGGACCTATCGGACCGAAAGGCTGTGCAGGACCGGAAGGTCCCCAAGGTGAGATTGGATATACCGGACCGACCGGGCCAACAGAACCAGTTATTTAAGGAAAACTGCAAAAATCCTTATTCCATGCGGGATAAGGGAATACAAAAAATATAATAGGAGCTATCACATTACACAAGACACCGCCTTAGTGGGACTATAGGCGGTGTTTTTGTATGGATAGCTCTAACTTCGGGCCAGATTGGCCCGAAGTCGAAAGGAGGGATTTGTTATCCCCGCTGGGTCTGATTGAAAAGTCAGGCCCTTTTTTGTTGTCAAAAAACGATAAGGAGGAAAAAGCCACATGGCAAAAAATGAGCCAAACAGGCCGGAAGATATAAAAACCGGGCCTGTAACCAAAACGCCAGCGGAAGAAAAAGCAGCGCCCACGGTTGAGCCGTTAGAGGTTGGCGGCACGGCCCCCGGTGATGTTGTTGTGTCATTCGATAAAATCAACGAGTTAGCGAATGAGCGCAAGGCGGCGGGCCGTGAAGCCGCGCAGGAAACAAAAACGCAGGAGGCCCCGGCAGAGAAAGAGGCCCCCGCCTCGGAGGTAAAAGCCCCGGAGAAACAGGCGGCGCGTAAAGGGCAGCCCCCAAAGGCTGATAAGCCGGATAAGGGGACGAAGCCCGAAAAAGCGCCCAAAGCGGAAAAAACCACCCGCCCGAAAAAAGCCGTTGCTGATAAAGCGGCCCCGGCACAGAAAGAAACACCGCCCCCGGCGCAAGAGCCGGAAAAGCCCACGGAGCCGAGGGAGGCCCCACGCTCCAATGAACAGGAGCAGATTGTATACCTCAACCTGTCCGAGCTTCACGCTTTCAAAGACCATCCGTTTCAAGTAAAAAAAGATGATGAAATGCTGGCAATGGTGGAGAGCGTCAAGGACAAGGGCGTGACACAGCCTGCCATTGTTCGGCCCCGTGAGGACGGCGGCTATGAAATTGTATCGGGACACAGGCGGCAGATGGCAAGCGAACTTGCCGGATTTACCAACATGCCCTGTGTTGTCCGCAGCCTCACCGACGACGAGGCCATCACGCAGATGGTGGAGGACAATACCAACCAGCGTGAGGAAATTCTGCCGAGTGAAAAGGCCAAAGCCCTGAAAATGCAGTTGGAGGCAATCAAGCGGCAGGGAACACGGACTGGAAATGGGCAGCGGTCAAATGAGATTGTAGCCGAGCGCAATAAAATGACGGTCAAAACGGTACAGCGGTATATCAAGCTCAATGACCTTGTACCCGATTTGATGAAGCTGGCGGACGATAAGAAAATCGGATTTACCCCCGCCGTGGAATGTGCATTTATCAAGCCCAAAAATCAGCGGTATATCGCCATAGCCGTTGAGGGACAAAGCGCCAGCCCCACGTTTTCACAGGCAAAACGTATGCGGGAGTTAGACCAAAAGGGTCTGTTAAACCCGGATATGATAGACGGTATCATGTTGGAAGAAAAAAAGGAGGTAGACAAAGTGATTTTATCCAGTCAGGAATTAGGCCAGTATTTTGGCAAGGACAAGACCCCACGGGAAATGAAAGATACCATTATGAAGCTGCTTGAAGAAAACAAGGACAAGCTGAAAAGTATTTCCGCGCCGGAAAAGAAAACCGAGCAGGAGAAATAAGGACTTCCCCTCACGACTTCGGGCCACATTGGCCCGAAGTCAGGTTTTACGGGGACAGGCTGATACCTGCCAAAAACATAGGAGGTAAACAAGATGAAACGACCTTTAGCATATATCACCGCCGCATGGAGCGGCGATTACGATACCGACACGGAACAGGCAACGGAGTATTGCCGGGCGGTTTATGAGGCGGGATTTTCCCCGATTTGCCCTCTGCTGTACTTACCCTTGTTCCTCAATGATGAAATTCCCGAAGAACATAAAAGCGGCATTGACATAGGGCGCGACCTTTTGCGCCGCTCCCATGTGCTTGTCGTGTGCGGGGAGGGTATGAGCGAAGATGTAAAAAACGACATAGCCACAGCCGGGCGGCTGAACATCACGGCGACAACGCTTGACGGTATTCTGACCGTCAAGGGGCAGGGCCGGGAAAAGAGGGACAATGCTTGCTGACATTGGGCAGCCTGTTTGACGGGATTGGCGTATTCCCATTGGCCGCCTCCCGCTGCGGGATTGCCCCGGCATGGGCAAGCGAAATTGAGAAAGCCCCGGTATCCATAACAAAACGGCACTTCCCCGGCATGACCCATTTGGGGGATATTACAAAGCTGGACGGGGGGAACATCCCCCCTGTCCATGTGCTGACCTTCGGCTCGCCCTGTCAAAATTTATCTTCAATCGGCGGGCGTGACGGGCTTGCCGGGGAAAAATCCGGCCTGTTCCATCAGGCCATCAGAATAATACGGGAAATGAGGTGCGCTACCAATGGCATATATCCAGTTATCGCTGTTTGGGAAAACGTCATGGGAGCGTTTTTTTCAAATGACCGGCTTGACTTTAGAGCCGTGTTGGAATGCTTCGCAGATACCGAAATTCCAATGCCTCCTACTGGAAAATGGGCAAACGCCGGAATGGTTGGAGGGGGAACGCCTGACCTCGTTTGGCGGCTCATGGACGCCCGGTATTGGGGAAAGCCCCCGCCCCCACAGCGAAGAAAGCGAATTTTCGTCGTGGCGGATTTTGGAGGCAGACGCGCCGGAAAAATACTATTTAAGCCCCGCGACATGCTCCCGCCTCCTGCGCCTTGCGGAAATGGCGGGATGCCCGCCCCCGCCGGAAATCGAATACTTATTGATGAAACAGGGGGGCCGCTACCCATCCTCCGCCCCATTCAGGAACGGAGCCTGCGGGGAGCTGCAAAGAAAAAAGACCGGCAGAGGTTTATCAACAGCTTCGGGCGGCCAGATGACCCTTTTCCAACTTTACTAGCCTCCGGCGTAAATATGTTTTCCTTTTGGTACGAGGGCGACCCGGAAAACGGATTTTTGCGGTATCTCACCCCTACCGAGAGTGAGCGCCTTATGGGACTGCCGGAGGGCTGGACAGCTTACGGCCATGAGGGGGAGGAAATCAGCGCCGGGGTACGGTGCAAGGCGTTGGGAAACGCTATCGCCCTCCCCTGTGCGGAATATATCATGTCCGGCATTGCGGAGGTATTGGCTTGAACTTCGGGCCACATTGGCCCGAAGTATAAAACACAGTGAAAGTGAGGTGATAAGCCATGCCGGGCGTAAGTAAAGAACAGATAGCGAAAGCAAAGGAAATTGATTTATTATCCTACATGCAAGCCTGTGAACCGCATGAGCTTGTGCGTTCCGGGCCGAATGAGTACCGCACGGCCTCCCATCACAGCCTTGTTATCAGCAACGGCCTGTGGCATTGGATAAACGGACAGGTCGGGGGCAAAACTGCGCTTGATTATTTATTAAATGTCCGAGGTCTCAATTTTGTTGAAGCCGTGGAAACGCTGTGCGGTTGTCAAAGCACCGTATCATTTTCTTTCCAGCCGGTAAAAAAACAGGTAATCCCCGAACGGCGTACTTTTACCCTGCCGCCACCCCACACCAACAATGACCGCATGATTGCCTATCTGCAAAGCAGGGGCATTGACCGGGAGGTGATAGACGCTTGTATCCGGCGGGGCAGCCTGTACGAGAGCGCCAGAAACCATAACTGCGTTTTCGTGGGCCTGGATATGTCCGGCGCTCCCCGGTTCGCCAGTATGCGCGGCACGTTCAGCAACTACAAGCAGGACGCGGCGGGCAGCGACAAGCGTTACGGCTTTTGCTTTTCCCCATGCGGGACACAGGGCCGTATGGTTGATGTTTTTGAAAGCCCCATTGACGCATTATCATTGGCGACGCTCCGCAAAAGGAACGGGGAGGCGTGGGACAAGTATCATTACCTGTCGTTGGGCGGCACTTCCCCGCTGGCCTTAACGCAATTTCTGACAGACCACGGGGAGACGGATTGCATTTGTTTGCGGCTGGATAACGACCGGGCCGGGCATGACGGGATACGGAATATCCGGGAGGCCATACAAAGCAATGCCGAATTGGGGGCGCGGGTAATGACGGTTACAGAACAACCGCCCCAAACAGGCAAGGACTACAACGAGTATTTACAGCAGGTGTTACGGGAGGAATTATCCGGGACAATCCGCCAAAGACAGGCGGATATTTCACTTTAAGGAGGTAAATTTGCGTATGCCCTATGTCCGACTTCGGGCCACATTGGCCCGAAGTTACCCCCGCCGCTATGTGCCGCCTTAGCACATTAGCGGCAGATTACGAGGAAAGGAGGAATTTCAATCTATGGCAAAAAAGACAGCACAGGCAAAATCCCCGCCCATTATGGAAAACGAGCATGTCAAGGAGTTGTTAGGTATTATGGAGGCCAACAATTTATCCACCATGAAAGATATGCTTGATATTCTTAACCAGGTGGGCGCTATGGAAAAACAGCTTGACGCGGCGGTAAACGAGCTTGCCGCCATGCGGCGCGAACTGCAAGAGGCGCAGGAGCAAAACCACCCTGTAAAAACCGCCATGCAAAAGGCGGTCATTGCCATGCAGGGGCAGGTATTGGATTTACGGGATAAGCTGGCGGAGCTAAAACAGAATGTCATTGACGGTTGTAAAAACGCCGTTGCCGCGTTCAAGGAAAAAGGTATATCCGCGCTGGATAACATCACCCGGTTTTTCAAGATAAAACCTATTCTTGAAAATATACGGGACAGCCTGGGTAAAAATATCCAGTTTGACGACAAGGCGATTGCCAAAATTGAGGCCGTAAGCGCGGAGTACCACGAGGCCGGGCGGCATTTGAAAAACATGGGCCGGGCGTTTACCGGCAAGGAGGCCGTGACGGAGGCAAAGGCCCCCGGCAAGCTGGCGGCGGCAATCGCGGCCCCGTACCGGGCCGAGCGTTCCTGTTTCGTTTCCATGAAAAGGAGCGCGGAGGCCGCTATCAGAAAGATGGAACGGCTGGAAGAAAAGGCGCGTAAGCCCTCTATCAAACAGACCATGCAAACGCTGAATGAACAGATTGCACAGGCCAAAAAGGACGCTCCCGCCGCCGAGCGGCCCCGGCCTGTGGCGCAAGACCGTTAGCAACTTCGGGCCACATTGGCCCGAAGTGAGAAAGGAGGCGATTGCTTGCAGGAAGATGTTGAACGCCGGACGGTTGCCGTAACCATCACGGCTACAAAGCTTTCCGCAAAGGTTCTGGCAAAGGCGTTGGCGGCGGTTGTGCGGAAGATCCAAAAGGAACACCGCAAGGCACAGACCCCGCAGGGCAGGCAGACGGTGAAAAAGCTGATGAACCACGGCGTTAGCACAAGCAGTATCCCGCTTGACGGTGATACAAAATTATTTGACCGGGTGGCCCGGAAATGGAATGTGGATTACGCTTTCCACCAGACCGGGCCGAATAAGTACCAGCTATTCTTCAAGGCGGGACAGGCTGACGCAATAACGGCCTGTTTCTCCGAATATACCAAACGGGTCATGCAAAAGGAGCGGCGCCCGTCCATCCTCAAAACCCTGCAAAAAGTTGGGGAGCAGGTACGGTCAAAGCCGAAAGAGCATGAACATAAACGGGAGGCGGCGCATGGCGACAGATAAAATCCGTAAATATGTGCTGCCGAATATCCCCTATCTGTTCATCCTTTGGTGCTGCCTGAAGCTGGGAACGGCTTACCGTATGGCGGCGGGGGCAGACTTCGGCAATAAGCTGTTAGGCACGATACAGACCATAGGCCCGGCGTTTGGCAATATAGCGCCGGACCTTGCCCTGTCCGACTGGCTAATAGGCATTGCCGGGGCCGTGATTATCCGGCTTGTGGTGTATTACAAGGTAAAAAACGCAAAGAAATTCAGAAAGGATATGGAGTACGGGAGCGCCCGTTGGGGTACGGCGGCGGATATAAAGCCGTTTGCAGACCCGGTATTTACAAACAACGTGATACTGACCGGGACGGAATTTTTAACCATGAACACCCGGCCCAAAAACCCGGCGAACGCCCGTAACCTCAACTGTGCCGTGATAGGCTCCAGCGGGAGCGGCAAGACAAGGTTCTGGCTGACCCCGCAACTGCTACAGGCTCATTCATCCTATGTTGTGGTAGACCCGAAAGGGGGCATTTTGGGGCAGGTAGGGACTTTCCTAAAAAAACAGGGGTACAAAATCAAGGTGTTCAACAGCATAGATTTTTCAAAATCCATGCACTTCAATCCGCTGGCCTACATCAAGACGGAAAGCGATATTTTGAAGTTTGTAAACGCTCTGATTGAAAATACGAAGGGGGACGGAAAAGAGGGCGACCCCTTTTGGACGAAAGCGGAAACCCTTTTGTACTGCGCTTTAATCGGGTATATCGTCTTTGAGGGGCCGGAGGAAGAAAGGAACATCAATACCCTTGTGGATATGATTAACAGCATGGAGGTCAAGGAAGATGATGACAATTTCCGCAATGCCATTGATTACATGTTCGCCGGGCTGGAAAAACGCAAGCCTGACCACTTCGCCGTAAGGCAGTATAAAAAGTATAAATTGGCAAGTGGTAAAACAGCTAAATCAATCCTTATTTCCTGCGGCGCGAGGCTTGCGCCGTTTGATATTGGGCAGCTTCGGGAGATTATGAGCTATGACGAAATGCAGCTTGACCGGATGGGCGACAGGAAAACGGCGACATTCTTTATTATCAGTGATGTGGATACGACGTATAACTTTATTGTCGCGCTGGCATTTTCACAGATGTTCAATTTGCTCTGTGAACGCGCTGACAGCATGGAGAGCAACCGGCTGAAACATCATGTGCGGGTACTGTGGGACGAGTGTGCAAATACCGGACAAGTGCCGCAACTGGAAAAAATTGTGGCGGTCATACGGTCAAGGGAAATATCCCTGTGCCTGTTTCTTCAAGCACAGAGCCAGTTAAAGGCTTTGTATAAAGACCACGCGGAAACAATCATGGGGAACATGGACAGCGTGATTTTCTTAGGGGGCCGGGAACACTCGACCATTAAAGAGCTATCGGAGGTCATGGGGAAAGAAACCATCTCCATGTATACCGAGAGCCTGACGCGGGGACAGCAGGAAAGCCACGGCCAAAATCTGCAACGCTTGGGTAAAGAGCTTATGACTATGGACGAGCTGACTACCCTTGACGGGAGCAAGTGTATTTTACAGCTTCGAGGCCTCCGCCCTTTCCTTTCTCCAAAATATGACCTGAAAAAGCACCCGAATTACAGGTATACCGCCGAGGCAGACAAGAAAAACGCCTTTGACACAGGGCGGCTTATCACCCGGCGCATGAAACTCAACCCGAACGAGGAATACACCGTTTACGAGGTAGATGCGGCGGAAACCGCAGACATAGACGAGGACGAGGACATTCTCAACTATGATGATGTGGACGACCCGGACGCGTTCATCTAACTTCGGGCCAATGTGGCCCGAAGTCGTACAGCCGCCATTTTAGGCGGCTTTTTCTATTGGCGGGGCAATGCCCCAAAACAAAATACATTTTATGGAGGTAAAAATTTATGGGATTTTTTACGAGTGCGGTAACAACCTTGCAAACCCTTGTTGTTGCGCTGGGCGCTGGCCTTGCGGTGTGGGGCGTTATCAATCTGTTAGAGGGATATGGCGCCGACAATCCAGCCGCAAAATCGCAGGGGATCAAACAGCTCATGGCCGGAGGCGGTGTGATACTTTTAGGGACTACCTTAGTTCCCCTGCTGTCCGGCTTGTTTTAAGGAGGGCTTATGGGATTTCTCACCGACTGGATTACCGATTGGCTAAAAAGCCTATTGATTGACGGTATCATGGGGAACTTTGAGGGCCTTTTTACCGATGTAAACAATCAGGTCGGAGAGATAGCGACAAGCGTGGGAACATCCCCGGCGGCATGGAACGCCGGGGTGTTCTCCATGATTAGGAACCTCTCCGAAACGGTTGTCTTGCCTATCGCCGGAATCGTCCTCACATTCGTCATGTGCTATGAGCTTATCAGCATGATAATCGAAAAAAACAATCTGCACGACTTGGACACATGGATATTTTTCAAATGGGTCTTTAAGACATTCGTTGCCGTGATGATACTGTCCAATACGTTTAATATCGTAATGGCGGTGTTTGACGTTGGACAGAGCGTGATACAAAGCTCGGCGGGACTGATACAGGGCAGTACGGACATATCGGCGGATATGCTTGCCAATATGGAAACGACCTTGCAGGGCATGGATATAGGCCCACTGCTCGGCCTGTGGCTCCAGTCCTTTATCGTAAAACTCACAACGGTTGCCCTGAATATCGTGATATTCGTTATCGTGTACGGCAGGCTCATAGAAATCTATTTGCTTACCAGTTTAGCGCCCATCCCCTTTGCAACAGTAGTAAACCGGGAAATCGGGCATATGGGCCAGAATTATTTCAAGTCCCTGTTCGCCGTGGCGTTTCAAGGCTTTCTGCTTATGGTGTGTATTGCCATTTATGCGGTACTGGTGCAGGGCGTAGCCACCGCCGGAGCCTCGGATATAATCGGCGCGGTATGGAAAGTCATGGGCTATACGGTGCTTTTGTGTTTCACCATGTTCAAGACCGGGAGCCTCTCAAAAGCCATCTTTGGAGCGCATGGATAACTTCGGGCCAATGTGGCCCGAAGTGGAAAGGGGGTGCTTATGGCGCGGAGATACGGGCCGGATGGTGAACGGTTGTGGAACGGCAAGAGGCCGGAAGAATTTACGGAACAGGATACCCTGCTTTTTATAATGGAAACGGAAACTATTTTGAACAGAAAGGAGCATATGAGCATGAGCAAAGAAAAAACGGCAGCACCGCAGGAAGCGGCGCAGGACAGCGCCCCCGGCCTGCCTTTGAAGCTGGATGTGACCGTCCGACCCATCAACCCTATGGGAAACCTTGTAGCGTTTGCCAGCCTGAAAATCAACGACTGTTTTGTGATAGACGATTTTAAGGTGTTGCAGAGCGACAATGGCCTGTTTGTGGGTATGCCGAGCAAACCGGACAAGACGAGCAAGACCGGGTATAGGGATACGGCGCGCCCCATCACAAAGGAATTTCGGGCCGAATTGACCGGGGCCGTTGTCACGGCCTACCATGCGGAGGTGGAAAAGCTACAGGCCCGCGCCGCCGCTATCCCTCCCCCGGAAAAGCAATCCATGAAAGAAAGGATTGCGGATGGGGCGGCACAGGCGGCGAAAGACAATGCCGCCCGACCCGCTCCCGCAAAGGGAAAGGCGAAAAGTGCGGAGCGGTAATATTGCGACTTCGGGCCACATTGGCCCGAAGTTGTGCGTAAGGAGGTATTTATAATTTGGCACAAAGAAAAAGCGGATATGACGCGGCCTGTAATTTCGGCGGTAAGGTGATGGGGCGCTGTACCGTTGCGGACAGCGAAGCCTATGTGGCCCTTATGGAGCAATGCGGCGGGGACGCAGCCCGCGTTCTGCGGGAATACGCCTACTTTTCCCCTGAACTGAAAGGGATTTTAGAAAAGGTGGCGGGAATACAGGCGGCACAAAATTGCGGCACAAGGCCGGGGGCCAGCCTGTACGCGGAGCCGAAGCTCTCCCCGTGGGGTGATGTGCAGCACTCTGAAATGCTCTGCCCCGGCGTGTTCCTTGTGAGTACCGCCAGTCACGGCGGCACAATGGTTGCAAAGGATATGATTGCCGTATTGTCACCCGCCGCCCAAAAATGCGGCTTCAAACAGAACGGCTATCTTTGCTTTGAGGAAGATAGTCAGGAGGATGTTGTTTTCCGGGAACTGCTGGATAAAAAGCTGTGGAGCGTTCCCGACCGTATCAAGGACAAGGCGGCGTTTGAGGAAAACATCAACAGGAGTATCCGGGAGTACAACCCGGAATACTGGCGTGTACGGCAATCTGGGCTTGACAGGGTACAGGCCCGGCAGACTGTCACCGCCCCGGCTCACAGCGCCGCCGAGCGATAATCAACTTCGGGCCACATTGGCCCGAAGTTGGAAAGGAGGATTTTTGCCCTATGGCATATGTAAACGTACCAAACGATTTATCGAAAATAAAAAGCAAGCTGGCGTTCAATCTCACAAAACGCCAGTTATTATGCTTCGGAGCGGCGGCGGTTATCGGTATCCCGACCTACCTTTTCGCCCGTTCCGCTATCGGGAATACGGGGGCCATGTTTGTAATGATTGCCTTTATGCTCCCCTGTTTCTTCTTCGCCATGTATGAGCGTGACGGATTACCCTTTGAAAAGGTACTTAGAAATATCATCCGCTCCCGTTTCCTGTGGCCGGGGACAAGGCCGTACAAGACCGATAATTTTTACGCTTATTTAAGCAATCCCAAAAAGGAGGTACAGCAGCTTGGCACAAAAAACAAAAAAGCGCCCGCCTGCCAGCCGGGTTCCGGTCATCCCCGCAAAAAGCGGTAAGCGGAAACGCCGGGGGCCGCAGTCGGCACAGCAGACCATACCCTACCGGGAAATGCTGAAAGACGGTATCTGCCGGGTACAGGACAATTATTACACAAAAACCATTGAATATGAGGACATCAATTATGCCGTGGCTTCGTCCGACGATCAGGCCACCATCTTTGACGGTTATGCCTCATTCCTCAATTACTTTGACAGCGCCCTGCCCTTTCAGCTTTCCTTTATCAATCACCGTTCCCGACCCGAAAACAGGTACAGCGTCAACATTCCCGTGAAGCAGGACGAGTTTAACGGTATACGGGGAGAATTTACGGAAATGCTGGAAAACCAGATAAGCCGGTCGAACAACGGCATTATGCGCTCCAAATATATCACGTTCGGCATACACGCCGACGGTATACAGGCGGCCCGGCCTCGCTTGGAGCGTGTGGAGGCCGACATAACGGGGAACTTCAAACGGCTTGGCGTACAGTCCCGGCCCCTGAACGGGCGGGAGCGGTTAGAGCTTTTGCACAGCCAGTTACACCCCGGCGGGAAAGAAAAGTTTGTATTTGATTGGAGTATGATACCGCAAACGGGCATGGGGACAAAGGATTTTATAGCCCCTACTTCCTTAGACTTCCGGCAGAGCCGCGCTTTCCGTGTCGGTACGACATGGGGCGCGGCTTCGTATATGCAGATTATGGCCTCCGAACTATCCGACAAGCTATTAGCGGAACTCTTGGAGGTGGATGCGGAAATGACCATCACCATGCACATACGGACGGTAGACCAGTCAAAGGCCATTAAGACCGTCAAGGGCAAGCTGACCGATATTGACAAAATGAAGATGGACGAGCAGAAAAAAGCTGTTCGGAGCGGGTACGACATGGATATTTTACCGCCGGATTTAGTCACGTTTTCAAAGGACGCGGCGGCTCTGCTTCAAGACCTGCAAAGCCGGAATGAGCGAATGTTTTTATTGACGTTCCTGATTGTCAACACGGCGAACACACGCCAGCAGTTAGACAACGATATTTTCGCCGTGGCGGGTATCACGCAGAAATATAACTGTATGCTCAAAAGGTTGGATTTTCAGCAGGAGCAAGGCTTTATGTCCTCCCTGCCTCTTGGCTGGAACGGGATAGAGATACAGCGGGGAATGACAACATCATCCACCGCTATTTTTATCCCCTTTATGACAAGGGAGCTGCGCATGGGGGGCCAGTCGCTTTACTACGGACAGAACGCCCTTAGTCATAACGTCATTATGGCAGACCGCAAAAAGTTAAAATCCGCAAACGGTTTGTATTTAGGGTCAACCGGGAGCGGCAAAAGTTTCGCCGCGAAACGGGAGCTAATCAATGTTTTCCTTGCCACGAATGACCGGATAATCGTTGTAGACCCTATGGGGGAATACGCGCCGTTGATACAGCGGCTTGGCGGCCTTGTGCTGGAACTGGCCCCGGACAGCCCAAACCACATCAACCCTATGGCCCTGCAAATGAGCATAACGGACGAGGAAAGCCCTCTTTCCATGAAAGCGGATTTTATACTTTCCTTGTGTGAATTGATTATCGGGGGCCGGGAGGGATTACAGCCGATTGAAAAAACAGTCATTGACCGCTGTGTGCGTACCGTCTACCGGGATTTTGTCATAAGCCCGGAAACGGCGAAAAATCCCACCCTGCAAGACCTGTATGAAATTTTGAACGGACAGCCGGAGCCGGAGGCCAAACGGATTGCTACTGCCTTAGAGCTTTACTGTACCGGCTCATTAAACCTGTTCAATCATCAGACGAATGTAAACCTTGATAACCGTGTTGTGTGTATCGTGCTGAAAAAACTTGGTGAGGGATTACGCAAGATTGCCATGCACATTACAAACGAGTTTGTCCAGTCGGCGGTCAATACCAATTTCAAGAACGGTATCGCTACTTGGTGCTATTTTGACGAGTTTCACGTTTTATTACAGGACAGTTTGAGCGCCAGTTATTTTGTCCGTATCTGGAAAATGCTCCGCAAAAAAGGTTGTGTGCCATCCGCTTTGACGCAGAATGTGAAAGACCTGTTTACCAGCCGTGAGATTGAAAACATACTGGAAAATACGGATTTTATGGTTTTGCTTTCACAAGCGCAGGGCGACAGGCAGATATTGGCCAAACAGCTTGGTATCTCGTCCCATCAGCTATCGTATATCACGCACAGCAATTCCGGGGAGGGCCTTTTGTTCTATGGGAATACCACAATCCCGTTTATTGACAGGTTCCCACGGGGCGAAATATATGACCTCCTCACGACCCGCCCGGAGGACTTGGTGAAAGAGGCGCGGAATGAGTGACCGGGACCGCAAGGCAGAGCGCGGCCCGTCCGGTAAATTGCGTTTTGAGAGTGCGGCGCGGGACGGTGCAACTTCGGGCCACATTGGCCCGAAGTCAAAACCCCGCCAGCGTTTTGCCGGTGAGGACAGCCGACAGCCTGACGGAAACGGCGCACAATCGCATGAGCCGCAGGGCCGCTCTCCCACTCCTCAGAATGATAATCCCGTGGAAACCCCTGCCATGCCGGACGCTTCACGGGAGCCGCTAACTTCGGGCCACAATGGCCCGAAGTTAGATTTTACCCCGGAGCATAAGCCAAAGAAAAAGGCGGCAGGCCAACCCTTGCGGTTTGAGGACGGAGCCGGGGCGGATACTCCGCCGCCTGTGGAGGATGGAACTTCGGGCCACATTGGCCCGAAGTCCAAAAACCGCAAATTCAAGAGGGAAAGCGAACAGGCTCGCCCCTCCGAGCGGTTGCGGCATGACGGTGACGAAACTCCGCCCGGTGATGGGGGTCACGCCTCCGGCGGTAAGGCCGGGGCCGGTAGTGGGGACGCTCCCGGCAGTAAAAAAGCGGCGCGGGATAGTAATCGCATGAATAAATCCAAATTCCGTGTGGAGAAAAGCGGCGCGAAGCTGGACAAGACCCGTGAAAAATTAGCCGCACAGAAGCCCCCGAAAAAGCCCGGTGTCGGCAAAACCATAGGCCGGGCGGCGGGCAGGTCGGTACACGGCTATGTCCACAAAAAAATCCGTGAGGTAGAGCGTGAAAATGTAGGTACGGAGGCCGCGCACAAAACCGAGCTTGCCGGGGAGTCGCTTGTCCGGGGAACTTCCCGCTTTATCAAGCGGCGCAACCGTACCCGCCCGGCCCGGCGCGTCCGTAAGTGGGAAAACAAGAACATCAAGGCCCGCGCTAATTATGAGTTTCGCAAGCTGGCGCAGGAATACCCGGAGCTAAACAAAAACGCCCTTTCCCGGTATCTGCAAAAACGGAAAATAAAAAAGCAGTATCAGAAACAGGCGCGGGAGGCGGCGAAGCAGAGCGCACGGGCGGCGAAAAAAACGGCGGTTACTACCGAAAAAATCGCCGGAGCCGTGTGGCGGTTTGTAAGGAGCAATCCAAAGGTCATATTGATTGTTGCTATCCTGTTTCTGCTTATCGTCATTATGCAATCCTGTATGGGGGCGCTTACCACTATCGGCAACGGCATTACGGGCGCGGTGGGCGGCACTTCCTATGTATCGTCTGACAGCGACATTGAAACGGTGGAGCGGAACTATGCCGCGTTGGAAACGGCCCTGCGGGAAAAGCTGGCCCGGATTGAAAGCGATTATCCGTCCTATGACGAGTACCGCTATTCGGTGGACGAAATCGGGCATGACCCCTTTGAACTGGCCTCCTACCTGACCGCAAAATACGACGATTACACCCCCAACCGGGTACAGGCCGAACTGCAATCGCTTATAGAGCAGCAGTATACCCTGACCATTACAGAAACGGTGGAGGTTCGTTACCGCACAGAAACCCGAACGGACACATGGACGGACAGTGAGGGCAACAGCCATTCCGACACTTACACGGTAGAGGTTCCCTACAATTATTACATTCTCAATATCAGCTTGCGTAACCACTCGCTTGAAGCCGTGGCGCTTCAAAATCTCGACCCCGAACAGACGGAACGCTATCTTGTCTATCAAAAGACCAAAGGCAACCGCCCCTATCTGTTTGCGGGCAACCCATCAGTAAATCATGGCGAATACACGGATTACGACATACCCCCGGAGGCCCTGAACGACCCGGATTTTGCCGCGCTGATTGCCGAGGCCGAGAAGTATTTGGGTTATCCCTACGTTTGGGGCGGTTCGTCACCGTCAACCTCTTTTGACTGTTCCGGCTACATTTGCTGGATATTAAACCAGTCGGGCGTTGCCAGCGTGGGACGGACAACGGCGCAGGGATTATATAACCTGTGTACGCCTGTTTCCGCAAGCGAGGCACAGCCGGGGGATTTGATTTTCTTTACCGGGACGTATTCGGCGGGAACGCCTGTAACCCATGTGGGGCTGTATGTTGGGAACGGAAAAATGTTGCATTGCGGCAATCCCATCCAGTATACGAGTATCAATACAAGCTACTGGCAGAGCCATTATTACAGCTATGGACGGATAAATTGAGGAATTGGAGGTATTTTTTTGAACGCGAAAATTGAGCGTGTAAGCAAGGACATACAGAAAACTAAGGACAAAATATCCGAATTTCAGTCCCGCTTGCGGGAACTGGAAAAGCAGAGAACGGAGCTTGAAAACATGGAAATCGTTGATACCGTGCGTGGGATGGATATTTCCCTTGCCGACCTCGCCGCCATGTTGAGGGCAAGCGGGAATACTCCCGCAACTTCGGGCCACATTGGCCCGAAGTCAAATATTGACAAGGAGGAAACAGAGGAATGAAGAAATTTTATAAGCTGGCGGCGGCATTGTGCGCCGCTTTTTTGTTGATAATCCCTTTCAGTACCGTGGCCTATGCCGGAGGCGGTGAGGAAACAACCGAGGCCGTGACCGAGAGCACCGCCCCAACGGAGGCCGAGGCCAATCCCTTTACCCCCGCCGGAACGGGGACGGTCATTGACAACGCCACGGACGGGGACGGAAAAGAGTTTTATACCATAATGACCCCTGACGAAAACGTGTTTTATCTGATTATCGACAGGCAGCGGGAAACGGAAAATGTGTATTTCCTGAACGCCGTTACCGAACGGGATTTGCTGGCCCTTGCCGAGAAATCGGAGGACACGGGGGAAAATGTGAGCGCCATCCCTGACAATACCACCCCGGCAGTTACCGAGCCGGAGCCGGAGGCCGAAACGCCCACGGAGCCGGAAACTAATAGCGGCGGCGGGAACGGCGGTATTATTGTTATCGTGCTGATTGTGCTTGCCGCTGGCGGGGCCGGATATTACTTCAAGATTTACAGGCCCAAACAGGAACAGGCCGACAGTGAGGATGAATACGAGTATGAGGCCAACGAGGACGGGGACGATTACGGCGAATACGAGGATACGGAACCGGAGGACGATACCCCGGCTTGGGACGAGGAATACAGCGGGGATGATGAAGAATGAACTTTACCGATAACCCATTTGAACGAATGATGAAGCAGAAGCCCCGGCCTTGCCGGGGCGCTGTGCAGAAACCGCCGCCCGGTTCCCCCTGCTATAATTGCTCCTTTTGGCAGGGCATGGCCTGTGTGGGTACTTGCTACAAGGATTTACTGATACCGCGAAAGGAGGCAGCTTCGGGCCAATGTGGCCCGAAGTGAACGATATGGAAACACGCGAACTGACCCGCGAGGAACGGGCGGCAATCCGCAAGCTGGTAACGGGTATGTGCGCCAACTACGACCATGAATACGGCTGTCTGCCTCTGGATTACGGCGGGTGTTACATGCTGGATAAATGGTGGACGGGTGCGTACTGCAAGTATTTCCAAAATGCGGTACTGCCCCTTGACCCTGTTTTGGAGGCTACCTTGACAGGCCGGGAGGCCCCGGCAATGGACGTTTGCGTAGCCTGTGGCAAGCCTTTTGTCCCGGACGGTACGCGGGCCTATTGTTCGCCAGACTGTCAAGCGGAGGGCAACCGCCGCAGGAGCCGGGAACGCATGAAGAAAAAGCGGCAAAATAAAGGGGCACAGTGTTACGATTAGGCCATAAAAAAGCCTTTATTTATCAGGCTTTGAAAGCACGATTAGGAGGGGGTGCGATAGTTTGTATGACCACACCCCTCCAATCGTAACATTTCCCCATACAGAACGGAGGTATAAGCATGAGCGATAACGAAAAATCCCGCCCCGCCGGAAATGAGCGGGTACACGGGTATGAAATCAAGAGGTCTATTGTCTTTGAGAATGACAGGGGCTTTGCCCTTGCCGAAAACCCCAACGCCCCGCAGCCTTTTGTAACATGGATGTTTACCGAGGGCGAAAACGGCAAGCGTGAATTTTACTGGGGCCACTACACGTCCAGCGGCGAAGCGGCTACAAGGGATTATGACTTTCGCATTACCGAGTATCAAAAGGATTACGGTCTGTCCGAACGGGACGCGTATAAATACTATTCAACACAGCGGCCCGTTGACATTGGTACTTTTCCCAAAACGGAAAACGGCCCCATTCGTATTGTTAATTTTGATGTGCGGGAGGGTGTTGAGCAGGGCAGGTTTGAGGCGTGGGGCTATCTTGTGTATGACGCGCCTTTGACCGAAAGGCAGATTGACGATTATGAGCTTCGGGCCGCACCGGATAATCCCGACCTTAAAAAGCGTATGCGGGAAATATCGCAGGTTGTGGGCGAATGGGAGGATATGCGGAAAGCGCCGGATAATCTTCGGTTTACAACATGGTATCCCGATTTTGGCATGTTTATCGCAAAGGATTATGTTACCCCCGAAAAGATGGAGGAACGGTATAGCCACGCCATTGAGAGCCGGGGCCGTACCGGACAGAAAAAATCCATTGCCGAGCAGTTGAAGGAGGGCGCGGAACAGGCGGCAAAGGACAACGCCAGCCGTCCCGCTCCCCCGAAGAACACGGAAAAAGACAGGTAGCAACTTCGGGCCACATTGGCCCGAAGTTATCGGCGCATTTTTACATTTGAGCAAAGGAGGAAGATAAACCTGTGAACTATTACACAATCAATGAGGAAGCGGCGCGGCGTGCGAAAGAGGCCAACAGCTTTTCCGACTATGCACCCGGCTCCGCAACGGCTGAATACCGGGCAATGGTGGATAAGGCGCATGAGCTTGGAGAGCGGCAGAAAAGCCGCGTTGACCCCATGCACCATGAAAAAATTGACCGCTTGGTTGACCTGTATGCGCGAAAGCTGGCCGATAACTTCAACGAGCGCAGTGCCATAGACGCACGTGTTCCGTCCATAATGATTGCTGGCGGGAGTAATTTCCCCGTCCGTCAAAAGCAAAAACAGAACGCGACCCGTGACAGGAACATGGGGGAATACATGGAAATCAAGGGCCTTTTGGATAAGGTGAGGGGAACCGGCATGGGAGGGATTAGCGCAGACGATACGCTGGCGGTGGAAAAGCTGGAAACGAAACTGGAGGGTTTGCAGGAGGAACAGGCTTTTATGAAGTCGGTCAATGCCTATTTCCGTAAGCATAAAACGCTGGACGGCTGCCCGGATTTGACCGGGGAGCAAATAAACCAGTTAAAAGCGTCTATGGCTCATGACTGGCGGCAAAACCCCGTTCCCTTTCCGTCCTACCACCTGTCAAATAATAATCAGAATATCCACAGGATACAACAGCGCATTGAGGATTTGAAAAATAAGTCCGAATATGCCGGGTGGACATTTGCGGGTGGAAAGGCCGAAATCAACGAAGCGGAAAACCGTTTACAGCTATTTTTTGACGGAAAACCCTCCGACGAACAGAGGGCGGAACTGAAAAAGCATGGTTTCAAGTGGGCGCCGAGCCAAAGCGCGTGGCAAAGACAGCTTACTAAAAACGCTATCCACTCCGCAGGGTATATTGATTTTATCAAGCCCGAAAACGGAAAAACGCCCTATCAGCTTCAACCCTTTGCGCATAAGGCGGCAAAGGATGAACATTCCCGGTAACTTATAGTAACGAATGGAAAGGAGATTTTTCACATGAACGATAAGGATAATTATTTGAAAACCGCCGAGCTGTCCACCGAACAGAACACAAATATGATTGACGGTATTCTTGGAAACAATGCGCCTATGGCCCCGCCTGTGCCTGTGCCGGAGGAAAAGCCGCTGGATAAGGTAAAGGAGCCGCCGGCACGGAGGCGGAGCCGGGAACGGGAGGACAGGTGAGCCGGGATAACCGCAAGCGGCATATCCATTTACATGTATTGGTAACGCAGGACGAATTTGACGCTATCCACCAGCGTATGGCGGAGGCCGGAATAACCAACGCGGGCGCGTATGTCCGTAAAATGGCATTGAACGGGTATGTCCTGAATGTTGACCTTGCGCCTGTTAAGGAGCTTATTTCCTTACAGCGCAGATGTTCTAATAATCTCAATCAGGTTGCCATTCATGCCAATACCTATGGGATATACCAGTCGGAAATATCGGGGCTGCAAAAAGATTATGCCGAGCTGTGGGGCCGGGTATCGGACGTTCTCAAACAGCTTACGGCGGTTGTGGAGTTATGAAAACAGGAGAGGCGGCAAATGCGCCGTCTCTCCCATGCTCTGACTTCGGTCCACATTGGCCCGAAGTGCCAGTTTAATATACCGTCTTAAGAAACTAAGGCGTATATTGAAGCACCCTTATTCTTCCATGACCTCATAAAATAAAAATTTATCGGTTGACACTTTTACATATATTTTATTTGACTCTGAATCGCTACCAAATATTTCATCTCCAATGGTTAGCGTATTTGAAGTAAATTCTTCTTTTACCATAGGCTCTGTTTGGGAAACAACATTTTCAATATCACCTATATGTTCCCAATTATCGGGCAAAGTATTAACATATTTCCCCGTATCGCCATATAAAGTGCCATTAACAAAAATCATAGGCTTATAATCTGTTCCTTGTATCTGCTCTGCATTATCTGATTTAGCGCATCCTATACATAAGAATGTAAAAGAAATGGCAAGACAAAAAATCGAAATCTTTTTTTTCATGGTAAAGAACCTCCAGTTAATATAAATAGTAATTACTCACCTTATCGCACCTATTGCGTATCAAGTGAATACTTCTTATGTGTAATTATACAATTTGTTTCCAAACTTAGCAAGTATAACATAACTTCGGGCCACATTGGCCCGAAGTGCCGGGACAGGATTTGTGCGGCGGGGCCATCCTTGTTGGTGCTATCCCCAAACGGTAAAATGAGTATGGGAATACCCCCAATAATGATGAAAGGACGAAACGCCATGAGAAGTATTTTAGAAGAATTTGCACAGGGCAACATCAGCCCGGAGCCGCGTTTTCTCAAACATAATTCAGAATATGAAAAGGCGGTCAATGCCCTGTCCGAAGCAGAGAAAAAGCTGTACGCGGTACTGGACGATAACGGGCGGGAACTATTAAAAGCGTTGATTGACGCACAGGGGAAAGTCAACTATCTTGCGAACACGGATAAGTTTATTTACGGGTACAGATTAGGCGTACTCATGACAATGGAAGTCTTTGACGGAAAGGCCGATTTGCTTACGCTGGGACAGGATTGGTGAGGACGCGACATCCTTTTTGTCCTTATCCCCATATGGTAAAATATAGGTGGATACCAAACATATCAAGTTATGAAAGGGGATATTTCCATGAAATTCATATTCAAACTTATCTTTAAGATTATTGCAATACCGTTTGTCGTGGTGCTGACGATTTTAAGCGCGGTCATACAATTTTTCTTCATGCTGTCCGAATTGATATTCATTATTGTATCTTTCATACTCGGCATTGGCGGGGCCATCCTGTTATTCACCGGGGACACCTACGGCGGCATAGGGGTACTTGTGATTGCGTTCCTTGTATCGCCTTTCGGCCTCCCGGCGGTTGCGGAATGGATTGCGAAGCTGCTTGACGGTCTTAATTACTCGCTGAAATGCTTTATCACAAGCTGACAGCCAGCCGGAGAACTTCGGGCCACATTGGCCCGAAGTTAGCAAAACCATCATACTACAAAACGGCGGCTGGCGACAGCCGCTATTTTGCGCCGGAAAGGAGGGACAGCACATAGCGACCACTCGATTGATACCGCACCATATCAGCAGGGGTGAAACTATAGCGCGGTCAATGAAAGACCGTTTTGACTACGGGAAAAACCCGGAAAAGACACAGGGCGGCGAATTGATTTCCGCGTATATGTGCGACCCGGAAACGGCTGATGATGAATTTATGTTGAGCAAGGCAAAGTATAAAGCCATCACGGGCCGGGAGCAGAAAAAGGACGCGGATATTTTATGCTATCAGATTAGACAGGCGTTTGTCCCCGGCGAAACAGACCCGGAAACCGCCTTAAAAATCGGCTATGATTTGGGTATGCGCTGGACGAAAGGAAAACATGCTTTCTTTGTGGTATCGCACATTGACCGCCCCCATCCCCATGTTCACGTTTATTACAATTCCACTTCCCTTGACTGCACAAGAAAATTCCGCAATTTTTGGAACTCTGCTTTTGCTTTGCGGCGGCTCTCTGACCGGATTTGCCTTGAAAACGGATTGTCATATATCAAAAATCCGAAGCCGCACAGCAAGGGCAAATACAAGCATTACGGTGAATGGCAGGGCGATAATAAACCGCCGAACTTTCAAGAACGGTTAAAGGCGCAGATTGATATGTGCCTTGCGGAAAAGCCGCCGGACATGGAGGCGTTTTTACAGGCTATGGCGGCGGCTGGCTATGAGGTCAAACACGGGCGCGGCGGCGTTATCAGCTTTCGCGCAGAGGGACAGGAACGGTTTACCCGCTTGCGTTCCTCCACGCTCGGCAAGGGCTACGGACAGGAGGACATACAGGCCGTTATTGAGGGCCGGGCCGCTCCGACAGGAGGCCGGGCAGAGCCGCGCAAGGTCAATCTGATTATTGATATTCAATCCCGCATGAGGGCCGGGAAAGGCCCGGCCTATGAGCGTTGGGCCAAAATATATAATCTCAAAATGATGGCTGAAACGCTCCAATACTTACAGGAAAATAACCTGCTGGAATATGAACAGTTGGATAAAAAGGCGGCAGAGGTTACAGACCGTTTCCATGATTTATCAGATAGCATAAAAACGGTTGAGGCTTCTATGCGTACCAATGCCGAACTAAAGACCGCAACGGTTGATTACGCAAAGACCCGCGCCGTATTTGATGGGTACAAGGCGGCGAAGTACAGCAAGAAATATCTTGCGGAACATGAGGCCGATATTGAACTTTACCGGGCGGCACAGGCCACATTTCGGCGCGTACTTTCCGGGGAGAAGCTCCCGAAGATGGACGCGCTGAAACAGGAGCATATGAAGCTGGCGGCAGATAAAAAAGCCGCTTATCGGGAGTATAAGGCGGCGAAAAAAGATATGCAGGATATAGTCACAGCAAAATCAAATATTGACGCCCTGCTAGGCATTACGGGCGGGAGGAAAAACAAGGAACAGGAGCGGTAGCGATGGTGACGCAACATAAGGCGCAAAGCGCCAACTTCGGGCCAATGTGGCCCGAAGTTACAGGGTTTGGGGCTGGCCCCAACAAGCAGATTTTTTGTGTTTTGGCCGGAGGGCAAAACACAAAAAATTCGCGTTCCGTGGCCACGGACGCATTGCTTGCTAAGATTATCGTGCATAACTGATAAGAATAGTTATCAGGCATTATGAGTTATCGTGCAAAGGCGACTTAATACAGAAAATAAGCTAAATTAAGCTTTAAATTGCACGATAACTTAATCGAAAAAAGCA
>Ga0153994_1000156_pt1 | contig 25073 bp, 25 predicted proteins | sample TSNC078MetaG_FD_104735 | JGI IMG/M metagenome (GOLD analysis project Ga0153994, IMG submission 104735) | Attine ant fungus gardens microbial communities from North Carolina, USA - TSNC078 MetaG | ecosystem: Host-associated > Fungi > Mycelium > Unclassified | place: USA: North Carolina, Lumber...
CTCAATCCTCTAAATTATTATCTAAGAAATGTTGGAATATAAGTTGTAGAGCCGTATACGAGACCCGTACGTACGGTTCAACGAGAGGGAAATAATACTAGCTATTATTTCTCTACTCTATTCTGGTAATATCTACTTAATTGAGTAGATATTTATCTGGGTTCTATGGTACAATATTAAAAACGGTAAAAGAGGTGATTTAATGAAGATATCTACAAAAGGGATATATGCCCTTGAGGCAGTGATGGATTTAGCCATGCACTCGGAGGGTGAATTGGTAACGATCAAAGATATCTCATCACGGACGGAAATTTCCGAAAAATATTTAGAGCGTATTGTCGGTGCATTAAAGAAAAAAAATATTTTAGAAAGTACCAGAGGCAAATTCGGCGGATATAGATTAGGCGCCGAGGCCAAAGATATTAATGTAAGCCATATTTTGATGGCTGTAGAGGGCGACTTAGCACCTGTGGAATGCTTAACGATGACAACAGATTGTGGGATTGATCCAGATTGTTGTGTCACCAGAATATTTTGGAATGGATTGTGGGAAAAGATAAAAAGGATTACCGATAATACGACATTACAGCAGTTAATAGATGAATCCGAACAAATCACCAAAGAAAAAATTGATGCTTTAGAATATTATATATAATTATTAAACATACTGATTTAGTAGGAAAAAGAGGTTTTTATGAAAGTATCTACAAAAGGACGTTATGGTTTAAGGGCTTTAGTTGATTTAGCCTATCACTGCGTGGATGGACATGTGTCTCTGGTTCAAATCGCAGAGCGACAGAAAATATCACTTAACTATTTGGAGCAAGTCTTTTCCACTTTGAGAAAGGCGGGCATTGTAAATAGTGTAAAAGGAGCTCAGGGAGGTTATGTTTTGGCAATCGAACCTAAAGATATTACAGTAGGTGAAATTCTACGGGTCTTAGAGGGTGAATTTAATATTGTCGATGATTTAGACCAAAATCAGTCGGCCAACCAGACGGCCATCAGACGTCTCGTATGGGAGCCGATTAATTCAGAAGTTCGCCGCTATATCTATAGTACGAGACTTAATGACTTAGTTCGTGAGCATCGAATGTTAAATGAATTATCAGATGAAAATATGTACTATATATAACAATTCTAGTAGTTATGGCAGCGGTTCGATGTAAACATCAATGATGCCGCCGCAGACCATGCCTTCCTCTTCTACTTGTCTGCCTGTCATATCGACACGGATAAGGCAGGTTTCATGATGGCGGATACAATACCGTGCCTTTTCAAGGACTTCGGCTTCAGCACAGCCGCCGCCCAAGGTGCCAATTGCAGAGCCATTTTCAAATACCAGCATCTTTGTGCCAATATTACGGGGGGCAGAGCCTTTTCGCCGGACAATGACAGTTAATGCTTTCCTCCCATTTTCCGGAGAGGGAGTCAAGAGACCGGTCAGCATTTTTTTAGAATAATGATAAGCGGCATAGGTTGTATTTTTTACCTGGATTATTTCTGCCATAATCGCAACGGCGATTTCCCCCGGTGTCTCCGCCTTAATATCTAAACCAATAGGCATATGGATACCTTCTAAAGCGTCTTTAGAAATGCCCTTTTCAATCAGCGTACTTTTAACTGTGGCGATACGTTTACGGCTTCCAATCATCCCTATATATACGTGAGATTTATCGATAATCTGTTCCAGACAGATGGTATCATATCGATGACCTCTTGTGACGATGATATAATAGTTGTTTAAAGTAGCGGGTATTTCCTTTAGACTGTCGAAAAAAGGATTACAGACGACTTTATCGGCTCCTGCCTCTCTGGCATTATTGGCAAACATCGGACGGTCATCAATGATTGTCACATGGAATCCCAACATTTTTCCCATTTGAATCAATGGCATAGAAATGTGCCCGGCACCACATATAATTAGATTGGGCTGGCTTCCTAAAGGCTCACATAATACATCCTGGCTATCTATTGTAACAAGTGTTGTATGCTTAATATCATTCAGGCAGGCCGTGAGTTTGTCCCAGATCGGTGAATTAGATGATTGATATATGTAACCCTTGGAGGTCCATAATGCTTTGCTGCCGGCATCATGTCCACTAACAATTATGGCGCTGACATGACAGGTTGATTTATTTAGATTCATGATATGGGTAAAGAAATTTTCCAATTGAAATCCCTCCAATATTTTATATCTTCCATATTGGGCAATAAGAGAGCATTTGTCAAGAGCTATCATCAATAAAAAGCAAAAAAGAGCTTGATTTGCTTTAATTATTCCCGAAATTGTTTTATAATAAATATACCATTAAGTAAAATATTTAATTTGAGGATAGAAGGAGTCTTATTGATGAAATCATTGGTTATCGCCGAAAAACCCAGTGTGGCAAGAGATATTGCCAGAGTTTTAGGTTGCGGGTCAAAGGGGAATGGGTATATAGAAGGAGCCGCCTACATCGTTACTTGGGCCTTAGGGCATCTGGTTACGTTAGCTTCTCCGGAAAGCTACAAAGCCGACTATAGAGAATGGAGTCTAGAAACATTGCCCATGCTTCCGAAGTATTTAAAAACGGAAGTTATTCAAAAAACAAGCAGACAATATGGAATTATTAAGCAACAAATGTACAGAAAAGATGTAAACTTAATCATCATTGCCACAGATGCCGGAAGAGAAGGCGAGCTAGTCGCTCGTTGGATTATAGAGAAAGCAGAAGTGAAGAAACCGATGAAGCGGCTGTGGATTTCATCAGTCACTGATAAGGCCATTAAAGAAGGCTTCCGGCATTTAAAAGATGGCAAGGAATATATGAACTTATATAAGGCGGCAGTGGCCAGAGCAGAAGCTGACTGGCTGGTAGGCTTAAATGCTACCAGAGCATTAACCGTTAAATATAATGCTCAGCTTTCTTGCGGACGGGTCCAGACACCTACTCTGGCCATCATAGCTAACCGGGAGGAACAAATAAGAAATTTTAACCCCCAGGATTATTATGGAATGGAAGCTTTGTCAGGAAAAGTGAAATTTATTTGGCGAAATCTTAAAAATAAGGAATATAGAACCTATGATAAAGAATATATTAATGATGTATGGTCAAAATTGCAGGGGTGTAACGGCCAGATTATAGAGGTCAGTAAAAAATCAAAGAAAGCATATGCGCCAGCGTTATATGATTTGACGGAACTTCAAAGAGATGCCAACCAATTGTATAATTTTTCGGCCAAAGAAACATTAAACCATATGCAGAGCCTTTATGAAAATCATAAAGTACTTACCTATCCCCGAACGGATTCAAGATATTTGACATCAGATATTGTTCCTACCATTAAGGAACGGCTTTTGGCCTGTGGGGCAGGCTCATTTGCGCCTTTGTGTCAAAAATTGATGCGTCAGGATATTAAGCCAATGCAATCAGTGACTGCATATCAAAGCTTTGTAGATAATAGTAAAGTATCTGATCATCATGCCATTATCCCTACGGAGCAGGGTGTTCATTTAAGTGATTTGAATTATGGAGAAAGAAAAATTTATGAACTGGTTGTCAGAAGGTTTCTTGCCGTTTTATTTCCCCCTTTTGAATATGAACAGACAACGATTACCATGAAAATCAAAGATGAAATTTTTATAGCACAAGGAAAAATCATTAAAAAACAGGGTTGGCATGAAGTGTTAGAAGGAACTGTAGATGAAGCGGCGGATATGACACTTCCCGATTTTAATACAGGTGACTCCATAGTGATTTCCGCTGTCATAAAAACTTCAGGAAAAACAAAGCCGCCGTTGCCTTTTACTGAAGCGACGCTGCTTTCCGCCATGGAAAATCCTGCAGGGTATATGGACACACAGAATAAATCGTTGATAAAAACAATTGGAGAGACGAAAGGCCTGGGAACGGTGGCTACACGGGCAGATATTATTGAAAAGCTTTTTAATAGTTTTATGCTGGAGAAAAAGGAAAAATACATTCATTTAACATCAAAAGGCAGGCAGGTTCTTAATCTTGCGCCATCTGACTTATGTTCCCCGGAACTCACAGCCAGATGGGAGCAAAAGCTTTCAGACATATCTATCGGGAAAATGGAAAAAGAACAATTTGAGGCGGAAATCAGGAATTATACGGTAGAAATTGTCAATAATATAAAAAATAGCACACAGACCTATCGCCATGACAATATTACAAGTAAAAAATGTCCTGACTGCGGCAAATTACTTCTTCAGGTCAACAATAAAAATGGCAGACTATTGGTTTGCCAAGACCGGGAATGCGGATACCGAAAGAATCTGGCTAAAGTGACCAATGCCAGGTGTCCCGAGTGCCATAAAAAACTTGAACTTGTTGGCGAGGGTGAGGGTAAACGGTTTATCTGTGTTTGTGGTTACCGGGAAAAGCTTTCGGCTTTCAATGAAAGAAAAAAAGAAAGTGGCGGGAAAGTAACCAAGAAAGATGTAGCTGCCTATATGAAAAAACAAAAGAGGGAGGCTGATGAGCCAATCAATAATGCATTTGCAGATGCATTTGCTAAATTAAAACTATAGGAGGTAAGATTATGGTGAGCAAAAAACTAATAATTAAGCTGCCTGATGGAATTGTGGTCGAGCCTGCAGGCCGACTGGCCGATATTGCAGATCGGCATATATGCAAGTCATGTATCATTATGGGCAACAACACGATTAATATGCGAAGTCTTTTAAATCTGGTGGCAATCCGTATGAACCGGGGGGATGAAGTTACCGTTATATGTGAGGGCGAGGATGAAAATGAAGCCCTTAAAGAATTTGTATCAATATTAGAATAAACTCCCTTTCGGGAGTTTATTCTAATTCTTCATCTTCTTTATGTTGATCCATATCTATAACCTGACGTTTTCTGGCCATTTTATCATTCTCGAGATATTCATCATAAGTACACTGTTTATCAATCAAGCCGCCGGGAATTAATTCCATAATACGATTGGCAATGGTTTGAACGAACTGATGATCCTGGGAAGTAAAAAGGATGACACCGGGAAACTTCATCATACCATTGTTAAGGGCGGTAATGGATTCCATATCCAAATGATTGGTAGGTTCATCTAAAACGATTGTATTGGCTCCGGACATCATCATTTTAGAAAGCATACAGCGAACCCGTTCTCCTCCGGATAAAACACTGAGTTTTTTAAGGGCTTCTTCGCCAGAAAAAAGCATACGCCCCAGGAAGCCCCGGACATAAGTGACATCTTTTTCGGGAGAATACTGCATAAGCCAGTCGACAATGCTTTCATCGGAGGTGAATTCCTGGGTATTATCTTTAGGGAAATATGCCTGACTCGTTGTCACACCCCACTTATAGCTGCCTTCATCAGGTTCCGTTTCACCAATCAATATTTTAAACAGAGTAGTGGTAGCATTAACATCCGGCCCTACAAAAGCAACTTTATCTCCATGATTCAGAGTGAAAGAAATGTTATCAAGTACTTTGACACCATCAATGGTTTTTGAAATACTGTCTACAGTAAGAACCTCATTGCCGATTTCCCGGGTAGGTTTAAAATCAATATAGGGGTATTTCCTGCTGGAAGGACGAATTTCATCCAGTTCGATTTTTTCCAGGGCACGTTTTCTGGAAGTGGCCTGCTTAGATTTTGAGGCATTGGCCGAGAAGCGCTGGATAAATTCCTGAAGTTCTTTGATTTTTTCTTCTTTCTTTTTGTTAGACTCTTTCATCTGCTTAACCATCAACTGGCTTGATTCATACCAAAAGTCATAATTACCGGCATAAAGCTGGATTTTTCCATAGTCAATGTCGGCGATATGGGTACAGACCTTATTGAGGAAATAGCGGTCATGGGATACAACGATGACCGTGTTTTCGAAATTAATTAAAAATTCCTCCAGCCAGGCGATAGCATCTAAATCCAAATGGTTTGTAGGTTCGTCAAGGAGCAGGACATCAGGATTGCCAAAGAGTGCCTGTGCCAATAGCACTTTTACTTTTTGGTTGCCATCTAAGTCTTTGACGAAGCGGTCATGGAGTGTGTTTTCTATACCAAGGCCGTTTAACAAGATGGCGGCATCGCTTTCAGCCTCCCAGCCATTTAATATGGCAAACTCGCCTTCTAGTTCACTGGCTTTAATACCATCTTCTTCGGTGAAGTCTTCCTTCATGTAGATAGCTTCTTTTTCTTTCATGATCTCATATAATCTTTGATTACCCATAATGACAGTATCCAGAACCTGATATTGGTCATATTGATAATGATCCTGGGAAAGAACAGACAGACGTTCTCCCTGATTCATGATGATACTGCCTTTGGAAGGATCGAGCTTACCGGATAATATTTTTAAAAATGTAGACTTACCGGCGCCGTTGGCTCCAATCAGGCCATAACAGTTGCCTTCGGTAAATTTAATGTTGACATCTTCAAAAAGCGCCCGTTTTCCTAAACGGAGTGTTATATTACTTGCACTTATCATTCTAATTGCCTTTCTATACGTTGTTTAAATCATTTCCTTACCTATTTTACAGGATTTTGCGAATTTTGCAAGGAAAAAGTATTTTATTTTTCGAGGAAAAGTATTTTTAGCTTTTCCTTGCGTACAGTATGATATTGGCATATAATAGAACTAATGTTTGATTAATAGGGGGTAGTCATGATATCATATATTAAAGGTGAACTGGTGAATATACTTGCCGATTCTATTATTGTTGAGAACAATGGAATTGGTTATGGAATGAATGTTCCGAAGACGGTTACCAACCAGATGCCGCAGGCAGGTACAGAGATAAAAATATACACTTATTTATACATACGTGAAGATAATATGAGCTTATATGGTTTTCTGACAAAGGATGACTTAGAGGTTTTTAAGCTGTTAATCACTGTCAGCGGTATCGGCCCTAAAGGAGCATTGGGAATTTTGTCTACAATCACGGCGGATGAACTGCGTTTTGCAATTCTGACAGGTGATGCAAAGGCTATATCCAAAGCCCCTGGAATAGGGAAAAAAACGGCTGAAAAACTAATTATAGAACTTAAAGACAAGTTAAAGATTAAAGATATCAGCGTGTTGGAATCAGATACGGAAGACTTTTTAGATAGTGAAACCAATAGCCGGAATGAAGTAATCATGGCATTGGTGGCATTGGGTTATAGCCAGCAAGAGGCCCTAAGAGCAATAAAAGCTTCGGCAATTACAGAAGCTATGGATAGCAGTCAAATTTTGAAACTAGCATTAAGAAAGATATGATAAATAAATGGCGGGAAATCAGATGAAAAAGAGAATTATTGCGACGGGATTGCAGGAAGAAGATATCATTATAGAAAACAACTTAAGACCTAAGCGGCTTAAAGATTATATCGGTCAGGAGAAGATTAAAGAGAGCCTGAATATTTATATTGAAGCAGCAAAACAGCGGGAAGAACCGATAGATCATGTCCTTTTTTACGGGCCGCCGGGACTTGGTAAAACAACTCTGGCAGGGATTATTGCCAATGAGATGCAGGTGCATCTTAAAGTTACATCAGGACCGGCGATAGAGAAACCGGGAGAAATTGCGGCGGTATTGAATGGCTTATCAGAGGGCGATATTTTATTTATTGATGAGATTCATCGTCTGAATCGTCAGGTGGAGGAAGTGCTGTACCCGGCTATGGAGGATTTTGCAATTGATGTTATGATTGGTAAAGGTGCCACGGCCAGATCTATCCGCCTGGATTTACCAAGATTCACTCTGGTAGGCGCGACAACCCGGGCAGGATTGCTTACAGCACCCTTAAGGGATCGCTTTGGCGTTGTGAGCCGCCTGGAATTTTATTCACCGGAGGAACTTACTGTTATTATAAAGAATTCTGCAAAAATCCTTCGGGTAGATATTGAAGAAAAAGGGGCCTTGGAGTTGGCAAGAAGGTCACGGGGAACCCCCCGATTAGCCAACAGGCTTTTAAAAAGAGTCAGAGATTTTGCTCAGGTTAAATATGATGGCGCTATTACCGAAGAGATAGCCAATGCTGCCTTGAATTTATTAGAAGTAGATAAGCTGGGGTTGGATTATATCGATAGATGTGTCTTGACGACAATGATTGAGAAGTTTTCCGGAGGTCCGGTGGGTCTTGATACATTAGCTGCCGCTATAGGAGAAGATGCCATGACATTAGAAGATGTCTATGAGCCTTATTTAATTAAGAACGGTTTCATTAACCGTACACCAAGAGGCAGAGTCGCCACTGATTTGACCTATAAACATTTCGGTCTTGGCGGGGGCGAATAACAGACTTGTGTTTTTGATAATTTTCATTTATAATACTAACTAGTATGGTGATTAGGAGGATGGTAGAATGTCATCTAAAACAGATATAGAAGTATTAATTGGCGGAAAGGTTTATAGATTAACAGGTTACGAGAGTAAAGAATATCTTCAGAAGATTGCCTTATATATCAACAATAAGATGGCGGAACTTAACGAGATGCCTAATTATAAGCGGTTGACAACAGATATGCAGCGGATTTTTCTGGAACTTAATATGGCAGATGATTATTATAAGGCAAAGAAGCAGATTCAGTTACTGGAACGGGATATTGAAGAGAAGGATAAGATGGAGTATGATTTAAAGCACGAGCTGATTGCATCGCAAATCAGGCTAGAGGATTCCGTAAAAGAGATTGAAGAATTAAAGTCAGAGGTTAATGAACTTCAAAAGCAAATTGTTAAGCTTGAGACAAGAGCATGTCATAAGTCGTAGAAAATATAATGAGTGTTGCCTATTCCGTTTTGAAGAAGCAGCACTTTCTTAAATTGAGGAGTTACAAAGACAGGAGTTTTATGAGACCTATTGAGATACTTGCTCCAGCCGGTTCTTATGAAGGAATGACAGGAGCTTTTAATGCCGGTGCCGATGCCGTCTATGCGGGAGGAAGCCATTTTGGAGCCAGGGCACATGCTGTGAATTTTACCCAGGAGGATTTATTAAGAGCCATTGAATATGCCCACTTGCATGGGAAGCAGCTTTATTTAACGGTGAATACATTATTAAAAGATCCGGAGATAGCCAGGTTATATACATATCTGATGCCTTATTATACGGCAGGACTTGATGCGGTCATCGTTCAGGATATGGGTGTGGCCCGATTTATACGTGAAACCTTTAAAGGGTTGGATATTCATATCAGTACCCAATTATCGGTGGTCAATAAAGATTCAGCTCACTTCTTTAAAAACAATGGAGCAAAGCGTATCGTTACGGCCAGAGAATTGACCATAGAGGAAGCAGCGGCCATTAAGACGGCCGTAGATATAGAACTAGAGACATTTGTCCATGGCGCCTTGTGTTATTGTTATTCAGGACAATGTTTTTTGAGCAGTATCATCGGAGGCAGGAGCGGTAATCGGGGCAGGTGCGCCCAACCATGCCGGCTGCCATATCATTTAGTGGAAAATGGAAGAATCAAAAAAGATGCTCGTTATTACATGAGCTTGAAAGATATATGTACATTAGAACTTATTCCCCAATTAGTGAAAGCGGGAATTGATTCATTTAAAATTGAAGGCCGGATGAAGAGTCCGGAATATGCCGCTTTTATGACGTCGCTTTATCGTAAATATTTAGATTTATATTATGAAAAAGGAAGTCTTAAATATCATGTGGAAGGAAAAGATATACAAAACCTGATGTGTATATACAATCGGGGAGGATTTTCTGAGGGTTATTATAGAAACCGCCATGAAAAAAACATGTTGTCTTTATCAAAATCAGCCTATAGAACCGATAGTGAGGATTTAAAAGAATCTATCAAACAAGCTTGGCTGACAGGTGAAAAAAAAGAAAAGATTAAGGGTTCCTTAACAGTTTTGAAAGGTTTACCTGTTAAAATGCAGGTTGAATATGAGGATAAAGAATGTACAGTTACAGGTGAGACGGTTTTAGAAGCCAGAACGGCTCCATTAACGGTCTCACAGCTTAGAGCCAGAGTCGGTAAAACAGGAAACACCCCCTTTATATTTGAAGATTTAGAGATTACGATGGATGAGGATACCTATCTTCCCGTTAAAAGTTTGAATCATCTAAGAAGAGAAAGCCTTGATATGTTGAAAGGAAAGATATTGGCGGAGACCAAGAGAAGTGCCGTTAAGGAAGTTCTTCTTAGGTCGGATTCTTGTGAAGAGGACAACCCTTCTGTTTTGAATGTTTTGACAGAAAGAATCGATTTGATACCAATTATTTTAAAGCATAAAGAAGTATCAGGTGTTTATATAGAAGCCGGCGCGGTTATTCTGGAAGATATGGAAGGTTTAAATATTCTAAAATCAGCGGGTAAAAAGCTTTATCTGGCAATGCCATTTATTTTTCGAGAAGATACAAAGAAATTATTTTTAGAGAAATTAGATATATTAAAATCAAATTGGTTTGATGGTTATTTGATTCGGAATATTGAGACGTATCAATTTTTAAGAGAGCACGGTATCTGCGGTGAATATATACTGGATTATACGGTGCCTGTTTTTAACCGATGGGCTAAAGATTTTTGGCGGCATCAAGAAATAGATTCTTTAACAGCCTCCATTGAATTAAATAACAGAGAATATCGGGAGCTTGGTTTAAAAACAAGTGAAATCATTGTCTATGGTTATTTACCATTAATGATTAGTGCACAATGTTTAAATCAAAATATTGGACACTGTGATCAAAAAAAGAATAAGGATTTAAAGTTAAGTGACCGCCGCCACAAACAGTTTTCTGTTGTTGACGAATGTAAATTTTGTTATAACCTGTTATATAATAGCCAGCCGTTAATGTTAATCGATTGCCTGGAGGAAATCAAAGCGCTTAGACCAAAATCTATAAGGCTCATATTAACAGGGGAAGATTCGGGGATGGCAGATAAGATTATCAAAAACTTTATCAATGGCTATATTTATCATAAAGATGTCAAAAACTTTTTGACGGACTTCACCAGAGGCCATTTCAAAAGAGGAGTAGAGTAGGTGCACTATGATTAATTTAATAACTCAAATATCTAAATATCTTATAGTTATTTTATCTGCACTATATGCAATGAAGTGCTTTACGGTCTTTCGCTCAAAGCATGAAATAAACAGGGGGAGTGTATATGTGACTCAGAGTATTCTCATGTTCATGATACACTTTATTTGTTATTTGATTATATACATGAATGTCCCTGAAGTAAAAGTAATTGCCTTTTATCTTGTGCAGGTGATTATGTTTATCACAACGATTGCCCTTTACAGTGTAATTTATAGAAAGGCTTCAAGGCTTCTTGTTAATAATATGTGTTTTTTATTAATGGTAGGATTTGTCATATTGACTCGTTTAGATTTTGATCTTGCCGTGCGTCAATTCGTGATTGCTGTTGCGGCAATTGTACTTGCTCTTTTTATTCCGATTTTTATTGCGAAGGTGAGAGTTTTAGAAAAATGGGGAATTTTTTATGGTATTTTAGGAATTCTCGTCATCGGTTCGGTTTTTGTTTTTGGCGTGAGGGTTAATGGTGCCATCAACTGGGTACAGATCGGACCGATATCACTACAGCCATCTGAACTGGCTAAGGTCATCTTTGTGTTTTTTGTTGCAGCGATGCTGAAGGAAAAACCCAGCTTCAAGCGAATTGTCGTTGTATCAGTGGCGGCGGCCGGATTTGTTTTACTTCTTGTGTCACAGACAGATTTAGGAGCTGCCGTTATATTCTTTATGGTGTATTTATTTATGCTATATGTGGCAACAGAAGAGTTCAGATATATGCTGTTGGGTATGCTTGGTCTTTCGGGGGCAGCCGTAGTTGGTTATCATTTGTTTTCTCATGTTAAAGTACGTGTTACGGTTTGGCTGAATCCATGGTCAGACTATACGGGAAATGGATATCAGATAGCTCAATCCTTATTTGCTATTGGTACCGGCGGTTGGTTTGGTGTTGGTCTATATCGGGGAATGCCGTCAACCATTCCCATTGTTGTCAGTGATTATATTTTTTCGGCCATATCAGAAGAAATGGGAGCCATATTTTGCATATGCCTTTTATTGGTTTATATCAGCTGTTTTGTGATGTTCATCAATATTTCATTACAGCTGTCAAATCCTTTTTATAAACTCTTAGCTGTTGGATTAAGTGTTTCCTATGCATTTCAGATTTTTTTATGTGTGGGTGGTGTCATTAAGCTTATTCCCCACACCGGAGTCACCTTACCTTTGATTAGTAACGGCGGAAGCTCTATATTGTCAACGATTATTATTTTTTCAGTTATTCAAGGACTTTATTTATTAAAACAAAAGGAGGTTCATGTAGATGAAAAAGCAGGACAAAAATAACCAAAGAAAAACCTCCAAAAATATAAAAAAAAATCAAGAAGAGTTCACCTTTAATGTGGATGATGATAATCTGGATGCGTTTGAATTCTCCGTAAATTTAGATGATACATACGATAGTGATGAAATCCCCGACTATTCCGATAGTTACCAGAAGAAAAGACTATCAAGGCGCACAACGCCACGCCAGGAGCGGATGACACCTCGTCAGGAGTCTGTTCCATCCCACCGGGAGGACATTGAAAACGAGACAGAAAAGTTACGTAAAAATAAAAAAAGAAAAGCATCTGACAGAGGAGACAATACCGCTAAGAAGCTGAGACCTGTCGGTGCGAAGAAGAAACAGATTATTGTTGTCATGTATTCATTTTTAGCACTATTTTTAATCATGATTGGATATTTTGTATATTTTAATATTTTTGAAGGACAAGCGATAGCGAGTAATCCTAATAATGTCAGGACAGCCAAGTTACAGGAAAATATAGTGCGGGGTAAAATATTATCCAACGATGGAACGGTTTTGGCAGATTCAACGGTTGATGAAGAAGGGAATGTCACAAGAAATTATCCCTTTAATAATATTTTTGCCCATGTTATCGGCACTGCAAATATTAATAAGTCGGGTCTTGAAGCCTCTGCGGAATCCTTACTGCTTACGTCAAATGCCAATCCTCTTGAAAGAGCTATTAATGAAATCAGAGGTGATAAAAATATGGGTGACAGTGTCATCACCACATTAAATATTGATTTACAACAGGTGGCTTATGATGCCCTTGGAGATAATCAAGGTGTTGTTGTTGCTATTGAACCAAGTACCGGAAAGATTTTAGCCATGGTCTCCAAACCGGATTATAATCCGAATACTTTAGCCCAGTCCTATCAAGAGATTATTGCCGATACAGATAGTAAAGTCTTATTAAATCAGGCAACACAGGGAACCTTCGTACCCGGCTCCATATTCAAAATCGTAACTGCGTTGGCGTACATGCGTTCCGGTGAAGATTATCAATCCTATACTTATAATTGCCAGGGAAATATTTCACTGGATACAGGTTCCGGGTCAACGACATTGTCATGTTTTAATAATAGTGTTCATGGCACGGTAAATTTTGAGACATCATTTATTCATTCATGTAATACATCATTTGCCAATATTGGTCTGAATCTGGATGCCGATGAATTCACTGAAGTAAGCAATTCACTATTATTCAATAAATCGCTGCCAACAAGCGTATCCCATGTTAAGAGTTCCTTTTCTTTATCAAATACCGATAGTGGGTGGCTAAAAGGTGCCACAGCTATTGGACAGGGAAATACGGCGATAACACCGCTGCATGCAACAATGATTGTAAGTGCTGTTGCTAATGGAGGTATGCTGATGGAGCCTTATTTGATTGACAGCGTTAAGAGTTATGACGGTGGCGATGTTCAAAAAAATATGCCTGTTAATTATGGCAGCCTGATGTCCACCGGAGAAGCTTCCACTTTGACAGAGATGATGCGCGGTGTCGTTACAAGTGGTACGGCTACGTCACTGAGCAATCTGGGATTTAGTGTGGCCGGAAAAACAGGGACGGCAGAAGTGGATAATGTCGGCAATAATACTTGGTTTGTTGGCTTTGCACCTGTGGACAATCCGAAAATAGCCATCTGTGTTTTGATAGAAAATTCCGAAAAAAGCAGTTCCTATACAGCGGTACCTATTGCCGGACAAGTACTCAGTGCTTATTTGAAATAATCTATTGTATTCTTATTTAAAAAGTTGTATACTGTTTTCATAAGTGAAACACACCTTACCCCATTGTCAATGGTGGGTGCGAAAACAGGAGGAATTGCAATGATTGAGGCAACGAGCTGTGGCGGTGTGGTTATATTCAGAGGTAAGATTCTCGTACTGTATAAAAACTTTAAGAACAAGTATGAAGGATGGGTGTTGCCAAAAGGTACTGTTGAAGAAGGCGAAGAATACAAGGAAACAGCGATTCGGGAGGTAAAAGAAGAGACTGGTGTTAATGCGTCAATTATTAAGTATGTTGGCAAGAGTCAATATACATTTAGTACTGTAAATGATATAATCGTTAAAGATGTCCATTGGTATCTAATGATGGCTGATAGCTACTTCAGTAAGCCGCAGCGTGAAGAGTTTTTTATGGATTCGGGATATTATAAGTATCATGAAGCTTATCATATGCTGAAGTTTGCAAATGAAAAGCAGATTTTAGAGAAAGCTTATAACGAATACATTGAGCTTAAGAAAAGTAATCTGTGGGGCAGTAAGAAATATTTTTAGACGACAGTTCGCCAATGCGAAACCGGACTTATGGCCGAACTGCAACATTTTGAACAAGTACACTATGGGTGGAGTTTTTTAGATCCACCCATAGCTTATGATAAGGATATAAGAATTGCGAGGTTGAACATGGAATATATCAAGGGAACTTGTGTAAATTGTAATAAAGAGATACAGATACCTGATGATCTTAATGAAATCATATGTATGTATTGCGGCCATAAGATGGTTATAGAAGAGGCACTCACGAAAGCCGGGGCAGACAGTCGGGCAATAGATGAAGGTTTACCGGTCGACTTTAACATGGATGAGTTTGCAAAGGTTATTGATAGTGATACACCATTTAATAAAATATTTAATCGTGATGAATATGCTAATTATTTTCAGGAGTTGTATAGCCAATATGAAGCTGATTTCATTGCTTTTTCTCATCAATATATTTATTGTCCGGAGCCTAAAGAAGATTATATTCAAAGAACAGCAGAGACAATTGTTCGTCATGAAACAGCAAAATTAGATGATCTTGAGAAAAGGAAGAGGAAGGGCCAGTTGTATAATGACAGTGCCTATGTTGCTATTTTCATTATTCCATTAATTGATTATTATAAGTCTGAAGCCACCGATAAATTGGCAGATGCTGTTGTAGCGGCATGGAGAGAGAATTTTAAAGATAATCAAATTAACCGGGGCAATTTTGATAGTATCAACGAAGGCTTTAAAAAACGCAAATTTTGTTATATCACAACAGCTGTTTGTAATTCATTAGGTAAACCTGATGACTGCTATGAATTGTCTGTTTTAAGGAAGTTTAGAGATGAGTGGCTGACTCTTCAGGTTGGCGGGCAGGAACTCATTGACGAATATTATGACACAGCACCGGTTATTTTAAGGCAGATTGAATTAAGTCCCAAATCGGAGGAGGTTTTTGATAAATTATATAAAGATTATATAGCGCCTTGTATTGCCCATATAGAAAATGATAATTATGAGCAATGCAAACAGTTATATATCCATATGATGAAAAGTTTACAGCGGCAATGGGGAAGTCAGGAAGCATTTATTCCTGATTTAAAAATTCCAGCAGCCACTCGTTGAATGTGGTCAATTCATCATAAAAAATAGCATGACCGCTGTTATCAAAAGTATAGAATGTCGAACCGGGAAGTGACTTATGCTGAACAATACCCAGTTCAAATGGAACAACTTTATCTTGACGGCCATGGAAAATGGCTGTTGGTACGGTAACTTTTGCCATGTCGGGTCTGACATCTTCATCTCTTAAAGAAAAGGCAGCGCCAATGGTACCGATGCTAGAAGCGGTCAATGCAATAGCTCTGAACCAATCTTTAACAGCATCACTATGGGGTTCGTGTAAAAGTGTTTGACTAAAGTTTTTACATAAATCAGGCCGGTCTGCTGATGCCTGAATAATAAATTCATCCATTTTTTCTTTTTTAACACCATAAGGGAATCCGGGTCTTATTGTATAGCATGGAGCAGCAGCGGCCATAAGGCAAAGCTTATTGACGCCATAACCATCAAATAATCCCATATACCTTAAGGCAATGGCACCACCCATGGAAAATCCGGCCAATGTAAAGTTAGAAAGATGTAAGGCTCTGACGACTTGATAAATATCTGTTGCCAGACGGCTGTAATTATAGCCATGAGCCGGAGCGTCAGAATTCCCCATTCCGCGCAAATCCACTGTGACTACTCTAAAGCCTGATTTAACTAAGACCTCTTGCTGATATTCAAATATCTTCGATGACAGCGGCCAGCCATGAATCATTAATATAGCTCTTTTACCATAAGGGTTTAAATCATAAACGGCGATTTTTATATTCTTTTCTACACGGACAACCTTCATAAACAAACCTCCAAAATGACATAGTTATACCTTTGTAACTAATATATGGGGATATTAGGAAATTGTTCATAGACTATTTTTTAAATAAAATGTTAAAATAATAATAGACTAAAAAAGGATGGTATTTATGGAAAGTATCAATCATTTAGTAGAAAGCATTGGTTTGACAAAAGGAGATGTTGTCTCAATTATAGGATCAGGAGGGAAAACAACACTTCTGAGGGCTTTAACAAAAGATATGTCCAGGGACTTAAAAGTCGCTGCTTTAACGACAACTAAAATTCTTTATCCAAAACCAGAGGACTATAGGGAGGTTTTTGTTGGTTTACAAAAACCATCAATCCGTCTTGAGAAACCAGGAATATATTATTTTGCCGATGAATACTCTCATGGCAAGCTCGCTGGCTTAAGCACAGAACTCTATCTGCAAGTTAAAAGAATTGCTGATATTTTGCTGATTGAAGCCGATGGTTCGGCCGGCAAACCCTTGAAGGGCTGGGCGGACTATGAGCCGGTTATTCTCCCTGAGACGACAATAACGATAGGTATTGTGCCTATTACGGCCATAGGTCAAAGAATAGACGAGGAAACCATTCACCGTCTGCCGCTGTTTTTGCGATTAACTGATGGTAAGAAAGGAGATCCGATTAACAAACGGCATTTCATTGATATTATCAATCATCGGGACGGGTTATTTAAAAATGCCAAAGGGAAGTGTGTCTTATATATCAGTCAGGCGGACCATGAATCTGATAGGCTTTTGGGAGAAGAGATGATACCTGAAATAAGGAAAGATATCGATAAGATAATTATAGGAAGTATTCATTGATGAAAATATGTGGAATTGTATTGGCCTCTGGCTTTTCAAGACGGATGGGCTTTAATAAACTGTTGATGCCGGTAGGTGGCAAGATGATGGTGCAGTATACGTTAGAGTTACTTGAAAAAATAGATTTTTATGAAAAAATCATTGTGACGGCCTATAAAGAAATTGAAGAGTTATCAAAACAATATCGATATAAAATGATTATCAATAAACAGCCTGATGAAGGACAAAGTGTTTCAATGAAACTGGGAATTGAGGCTTGTCCCGAAGCTGACGGCTACATGTTCTTTAATGGGGATATGCCTTACTTAGAGGTGGACACAGTCAATAAGATGATTGAGCAGTTCAGGCTGAATCCCACCAAGATTATCGTACCCCGCTATGGACAAAGAAACGGGAGCCCGGTTTTATTTTCTGAATGTTACAAAGCGGAATTAATGAATGTGACGGGTGATATTGGTGGAAGGTTTGTTATCAGGAATAATCATCATCACGTTATTTATGTAGATGTAAAGAATAAAAGACAGGGATATGATATTGATCGTGAGGAAGATTTAAGCGCTTTAGAAAGAGGTACTTATGATGAATCAAATAAGTGAATGCAAAGTAATTGTCAGAGGCGGCGGAGATCTGGCTACCGGTACGATTCATTGTCTGCATCAATGTGGGTTTAAGGTATTGGTACTTGAGGTAGAACAGCCAACGACAATTAGGCGGCTGGCGGCTTTTAGTGAAGCGATGTATGATGGTGCAGCAGAGGTAGAAGGCATTATCGGCCGAAAAGCAGATAATTACGACGCGATTCAAGCGTGTTGGCAACGGGGTGAAATACCGTTGACAGCAGATGAAAATGCCTGTTGGATTGATGTCATTAAGCCTGATGTTGTCATTGATGCTATTATTGCCAAAAAAAATATCGGAACGTATTTAAATATGGCACCGCTTGTAATAGGCCTTGGACCAGGATTTACGGCGGGTAAAGATGTTCACGTTGTCGTTGAAACCATGAGAGGGCACCAGCTGGGCAGACTTATTTTTACCGGGAGTGCCATGCCTAATACCGGAATTCCGGGCGTTGTTGGCGGATTTGACAAGGAGCGGGTTATTCATGCGCCCGGTGACGGGAAGATGAGAAATATATCAGTAATAGGCGACATTGTAAGTAAGGGAGATATCATTGCCTATACCGGAAAAGAACCGGTATATGCTACCCTAGATGGTATTTTAAGAGGATTATTAAGAGATGGAATTGATGTCCGAAAAGGTTTGAAAATTGCGGATATAGATCCACGGCTTTCGGAAAAGGAAAACTGTGTCACTATATCTGATAAAGCCAGGACAATAGCCGGAAGTGTTTTACAGGCCATTGTCATGGGAGGAGGGTGTAAAGGATGAAAAAAGTATCGGTTGAAGACGCAGTCGGATTGGTTTTATGCCATGACATTACCCAAATTCTACCGGGAGAATTTAAAGGCAGAAAATTTAAAAAGGGGCATATCGTAACAGAAGAAGACATTCCGGTCTTATTATCGTTAGGCAAGGATCATATCTACGTATGGGAAGATAATCCTGATATGCTCCATGAAAACGATGCCGCTTTATTTTTGAGAGACATAACTATGGGAGAAGGTTTGTATACCGGTGAAATCGTAGAAGGGAAAATTGGATTTTATGCAGCATATGATGGTCTGCTTAAGATAGATAAGGAGATGCTGTTTAAATTGAACATGTTGGGTGAAATTTCCTTTGCCGCTTTAAAAAATTATATGCCGGTAAAAAAGGGTGATTATGTTGCCGGAACAAGAGTTATTCCGCTAGTGATTCACCAGGAAAAGCTTTTTAAGGCCAAAGAATTATTATCAGAGGGAAAAATCATTAAGGTGCTGCCTTACAAGCCGTGTAAAGTTGGTATTGTAACGACCGGCAATGAAATTTATTATAAGCGGATTCAAGATAAATTTGGTCCGGTTGTTATAGAGAAAATGGAAAAGTATCATTGCGAAGTTATGGGTCAGACCTTTGTACCGGATGACCTCACGAGGATTCAGGAGGCTATTAAAGCCTGGCTTGATAAAGGCGCCGAAATGATTTTTTGTACCGGTGGTATGTCTGTAGATCCAGATGATTTAACACCTAGTGCCATTAAGGGAATCGGCAGTCAAATCATCATCTATGGTACGCCGGTACTTCCGGGAGCTATGTTTCTTTTAGCTTATTATGGTGATGTTCCCATTATGGGTCTTCCCGGCTGTGTTATGCATGCCAGGACAACAGTATTTGACTTGATTTTGCCAAGAATACTCGTCGGAGATAGAATTACAATGGCGGACATTGCGGCTTATGGTGAGGGCGGTTTATGCCTTCAATGTGAGGTTTGCAAATATCCGGTCTGCCATTTTGGAAAAGGAATATAAGGCGGTGCAAATAATGAGCGATATAAAGCTGACCTCTTTATGTACCACAGGAGGCTGCGGTGCTAAAATTGAAGCCGGGAAGTTGAAATCAGTGATACAGGAGTTGCCGGTCAACCAGGATGAAAGACTTTTAGTGGGTTTTGACTATGCTGATGATGCCGGAATATATCAATTGACTGATGAATTGGCGATGATTCAGACATTGGATTTTTTTCCGCCGATAGTAGATGATCCGTATCTGTTTGGCCAAATTGCGGCAGCCAATGCATTAAGTGATGTTTATGCCATGGGGGGGACTGTAAAAACGGCCATGAACATTGTGGGCTTTCCTGAAGATTTAGACGATGATATTCTGGGAAAGATTCTTTTAGGCGGGGCAATGAAGGTGAAAGAGGCCGGGGGTGTTTTATGCGGAGGTCATTCAATCAAAGATGCGGAACCTAAATATGGCTTGTCTGTAACCGGCATTGTCCATCCGGAAAAAATTCTTGCCAATAGTGGTGCAAGACCGGGAGACGTCCTTATTTTAACGAAGAAATTAGGCGTGGGTATTGTCACCGCAGCGGCGAATAGCGAACTGGATACCCAGAATGCATTTGAGGAAGCAGCAGCCTCCATGACTTTGCTTAATCGATATGCTTGTGAGTCCATGAATGGTTTTAAGATACATGCCTGTACAGATATTACCGGATTTGGCTTTTTGGGACATCTTTTAGAAATGGTAACAGCATCGGAAACTTCGGCGATTATATATCATGAGCAGGTGCCTTATATTAAAGCGGCAATATCCTATGCTAAAGAATTTATAATCACCTGTGCGGCTCAGAGAAACAGAAAATATGTGGGAGCAAATGTAGCGTTTACGGATGTTGCTTTCGCGTATCAGGAGGTTTTATTTGATCCCCAGACTAGCGGTGGTCTATTGATTTCATGTGAGGCCAAAGATGCTTTAGCTTTATTGGAAAAGTTAAAAGTCAAAAATCCCGATGCCAGAATCGTTGGTCAAATGACAGCGAAAAGTGAAAAGTTGATGACTGTGATATAGACAAGGAGGATAATATGTATAAGATAGATGCAAAAGGATTAGTATGCCCAAAACCGGTCATATTAGCTAAAAAAGCGTTAGTGCAACATGATATAATTTATATTGAAGTGGATAATTCTGCTTCGAAAGAAAATTTAGAAAAAATGGCTGTAGTTATGGGGCTTGAATCAGAGACAAAAAGTGAAGGTAATATATATGCCATCACTTTATCGAAAACGGAAAGTACAAAATTAGAGACAGAGAAATCAGAGGCATATATCATTGTAATCAATCGAGAATTTATGGGAAGCGGCAGTGAAGAATTGGGAAATGCACTAATGAAAAGCTTTATTTACACAGTGACTGAAACCGAAGAACCTCCAAAGACAATATTATTTTATAATGGCGGCGTTAAATTAACGACAAAAGGTTCACAGGTTCTTGGAGACTTGGAAAAACTATCACAAAACAATGTTGAGATTCTCTCTTGTGGTACATGTCTAAATTATTATGGTCTTTCAGATGCACTTGAGGTGGGAGAGATTACCAATATGTATGAGATACTAAAAAGGCAGCAGGAAACCGGGAAAGTTCTATACGTATAAGTTTTAAGTGGTTTCATATTTTTATCAGATGATTGACTGAAATAAATATGAAACCGTTTTTTTATTCTACAAATTCGATGATGCCTTCACCAAGTCTGGCGATTCTGGCCAGTGAATATACATCATGACCATCATCAATGAGCCGCTGATGACCCTTTTGGAAAGACTTTTCTATAAGAATGCCAATACCGGCAATTTTAGCACCGGCCATCTGGCTCAGGCGTACCGCACCCATGGCAGCTTCGCCATTGGCAAGAAAATCGTCAATGATTAATGCCGTATCGGAAGAATCAATATAATTTTTTGAAAGGGTAAGTTCATAACTGGTTCCTTTTGTAAAAGAAGTAATATTTGTTTGATAGACAGTATCGTTTAGAATTTTTGAAGTTTGTTTTTTTAAAATAATCATCGGAACATTAAGAAATTCAGCCGTGTAAACAGCCGGCGCAATACCTGAACTTTCAATGGTGAGAACCTTTGTTATGCCATAAGATTGATAATGATTGGCAAAGGCTTTTCCGATTTCACTCATTAAACCGGGGTCGACTTGATGGTTGACAAAGCTGTCGACTTTTAAAATGGTATCGCTTAAGGCCTTTCCTTCTGACAAGATTTTCTCTTTCAATAGTTTCACTTTTATAATCCACCTCATTAAATTTATTTCTTGACATTATATCACATAATACGACTCATTGAAAGTAAAACAGATATATTTGCGGTTTTTAATAAAAAATGATATAATTTCACAAACAAAACATAATTATTTAGTAAAATTGAGTTGAATAATCATATGGATGAAATAATATAAAAGGTGGTTGGTTATGGAAATTTTGAAAATTCTTGTTGTAGATGATGAAAGTCGTTTAAGAAAACTGGTCAGAGATTTCTTATCAAGAAAAGGTTTTGAAGTAGTTGAAGCCGAAAATGGGGAACAGGCAGTAGATTTATTTTATGATATGAAAGACATCGCTCTCATTATTTTGGATGTGATGATGCCTAAAATGGACGGTTGGGAAGTTTGCCGTGAAATCAGAAAGATATCTCAGGTACCCATTATTATGCTAACCGCTAAAAGTGATGAAAAAGATGAATTGCTGGGATTTGAATTAGGAGTTGATGAGTATATATCTAAACCTTTCAGCCCTAAAATACTGGTTGCCAGAGTGGAAGCCATCTTACGCCGCAGTAATGCTCTGGGTCCGGATGATATTATTGAAACAGGTGGTATCAGGCTGAATAAAGCGGCTCACGAAGTGACGATTGATGGGGAACCGATAGAATTAAGTTTTAAGGAGTTTGAATTATTGTCTTATTTTGTGGCGAATCAAGGGGTTGCTTTATCCAGAGAACGCATTTTAAATAATGTCTGGAATTATGATTATTTTGGTGATGCAAGGACGATTGATACACATGTGAAGAAGCTGAGAAGTAAGATGAATGGTAAAGGGGATTATATTAAAACAATATGGGGAATGGGATATAAGTTTGAAGTGCCAAAGTAAAGAAAGGAACCCTATGAAGAAATCATTACGTTATAAATTAACCCTTATATTGTTGGCCTTTGTATTGGTTATCATTATTGCGAACATTTTGATTAGTAATTTATTCCTAAAGGATTATTATTTGAATCAGAAACAGTCGTCTCTGATTGCAACTTATGAAGAAATCGATAAATTATATGCCGATCAGGCTTATACAGGGAAAGAAGCATCAGAAGTTGTTGGGACAAGCCTGTCCTATTCGCTCAATAGTATCAGTGAAAATGGAAATGTTTCGATACAGATGTATCGCCTGACGGATTATATTGAATCTGTAGGCGGATATGCTTATGAAACCCTATTTAGTACCCAGTCTAATCGCAACGAATCGGCTGATAACACCTCTGAGGATGATCTTTTTGACAATGCAACGGGATTTGGGGACAGAGTCACGAATGCGTTGATTCGCAATCTGGATTTAGTCAAGGATTTTAATGATTCATATAAATCGGCAGAGACATTACGGAAAACAGATACTTATGTGATTCAAAAAAATTATATCGAACGATTGGATGGTTATTATATATATTTATCAGCGAGCCTTAGCGGCAGTGAAAATGATGATTATATTCTTCTGCGTACATCAGTGAATAGCATTGAGGAAAGTGTAAATATTTCAAATAGATTTTTTATGTATGTATCATTTGCTATTATGCTGTTGGGGATGGCGGTTTTATATATTATTACAAGACGCTTTACTAGCCCGATTTTAAGGCTTGCGGATATTTCCCGGAAAATGGCGGAATTAAATTTTGACACCCGGTATGATGGGCAGACAAATGATGAAATCGGTATACTGGGCAACAGTATCAATTATTTATCAGAGACCTTAGAGAGTACGTTGGGAGAATTAAAAACAGCTAATACCGAACTTCAAAGAGATTTGGAGAAAAAGACCCAAATTGATGAGATGCGCCGGGAATTTTTATCTAATGTATCTCATGAATTAAAAACACCTCTTGCCTTAATTCAAGGGTATGCTGAAGGATTAAAAGAGAATATTGAAGATAGTGATGAAGACAGGGATTTTTATTGTGAAGTTATTATGGATGAAGCAAACAAAATGAATACCCTCGTTAAAAAACTACTCAATCTCAATCAGTTGGAGTTTGGTAACAGTCAGGTGACGATGGAGCATTTTGATATTGTTGATGTGGTAAAGAATCTGCTGTTTAATAGTAATATTTTATTTAAGCAGAAGGAAGTGAATTTGAAATTTAATTCTGAAGATGAAATATATGTATGGGCTGATATTTTTATGGTGGAAGAAGTGTTCTCTAATTATTTATCGAATGCACTACATCATGTGTCGGGTGAAAATATGATAGAAGTCAATATAGAATCGGATGGCGAGCGTGCAAGAATTTCCGTATTTAATACGGGCGAATTAATCCCTGAAGAAGAAATGGATAAGCTTTGGGTGAAGTTTTATAAAGTCGATAAGGCAAGGACAAGGGAATATGGCGGCAGTGGCGTAGGTCTTTCAATTGTTAAAGCTTCAATGGATTTATTAGGTCAGGCTTATGGTGTAAGGAACAAAGAAAATGGTGTAGAGTTCTGGTTTGAATTAGATTGTAAAAATATAAGATAAGAAAAAAGGGACTGTTTTGGTTTCATAGACCAAAACAGTCCCATCATTTATGTAATTTAGGATTAGTCGATTTGGATGTTGCCGGTGAAGTCCTCATTAATCACATAGTAAGCGGCATTTTCTTCGGGTTTTATATAGAGTTTAAGTTCTTTAATATCTTTAATCTTATGACCGCTTTCAACCCATAGATTTTTGATTTGTGAAATAAGTGCTTTGTCTTCAACCTGGCGACCTTGATATTCTACATATAATATCGTTTTCATGGAAACCTCCTTGAATAAAAACTTTTATTTTTATTTATCATATTATAGTTTATTACTTTTTGCAAATCGAGGGGCATATTTATCCAATCCATTTCTTTTAAAAATAAAAATAGTGAACAAATGAAACCCTGTCTGAAAGGTAAAAAACAATGTCTTTATATTTAACTATAAATGCCAAGAATGATAGTTTATGTGAAATATTCATAAAAAAAGTGTTATAAAGAGATGAAAATTCACCTAAATATAGAAAAGAAATCATAAGTCTATAAAAAAACAGGAATTTCAATTACAATAGATAAGAGGAGATGAGGTTTATGATAACAATGATAGATTACGATGCCGGTAATTTAAA
>Ga0153994_1000157_pt1 | contig 24834 bp, 26 predicted proteins | sample TSNC078MetaG_FD_104735 | JGI IMG/M metagenome (GOLD analysis project Ga0153994, IMG submission 104735) | Attine ant fungus gardens microbial communities from North Carolina, USA - TSNC078 MetaG | ecosystem: Host-associated > Fungi > Mycelium > Unclassified | place: USA: North Carolina, Lumber...
ATTACAAATAGTTTAAGTAATGTGGGCAAAACACCGGCGGGCACGTATGTCACCGGCTGGATTAATCAGTCAGATATCTAGATATTTGGAAATGGGGATGTTGCAGAATAAAATTTATTTTGCAACATCTCCATTTTATAAGATTGAATAAATCAACCTCTTTCTGTTGGAAAGAATGATTTCGGAAACATATTTATTCATTAAAACAATAATTATCTGAAATTATTTGGAATTTGATAAAAAGCACTTGTAAAACAGAGGAAGAAATGATATACTTAAGAAAAATTAGTAAATGCGATGAACTAACTAAATGAGGTGGTAAAATGGATAGGATGAATCAGCAGTTAATAAAGTCCATGAATAAAAAACAGATCTATAGAATTATTAATGATTGTATGGGAATTTCTAGAGTCAAAATAGCTGGGATAACCAAACTTAGTAAAACAACCGTATCAGCACTAGTTGATGAATTAATTCGAGAAGGGTACATAATTGATGAAGGAGCTATCGAAAGTAAAAGGCAGGGAAGAAAACCAAATAGCTTGATAGTGAATTACCAATTATGCTTTATAGTTGTAATCAATTGTCACAAGCATAATTTAGAAATTGCCCTCGTAAATTCAGCTATTCATATTATATTTTGTAGAGAAGTGCCGTTGACTGATTCAGAAGATTATATTGCTCAATTGAAAATAATATTTGAGAATTTTATTACAGATAACTGTATTGGCTTAAGAATCTTAGGTGTATGTGTTGTTGTGCCAGGAATTGTAGATGCGGAGAAAGAAAAGATTATTTCTCTTGTTCTATCCTTGGAGGATGATAATCATGCGATTCAACAATTAAGAGAAGCTATCTCCGACTATCCGCTTGCTATTTTTAATGATTCTGCCTGCCTGGCCTATGCAGAAAATATTTTTGGTGCTATGCAAAAAGATAATGGAGCCTATATAAACATCAATGAAGGCGTGGGTGCTGCTTTGTATTCTGACGGAAAAATGTTTCGGGGAGCCAACGGAATGGCTACTCAATTTGGACATTTTTCTATTGATCCCAAAGGAGCTGCCTGTATTTGCGGCAATAGGGGTTGTCTGGAAAATGCCATTGGTGAACTGGCATTAGAAAAGCGTATCAAAGAAAATGGACTCACAAATTTATTTAAGGATAAAAAACCAATACTATTTCGGGATGTCGGAGACCTGGCAAAAGCGAGAAACGAACCGGTACTACAGATGCTAGATCAGTTAGCCTTGGATTTTAGTTATGGATTAGGTAATTTAATAACGTTATTTCATCCAAAATTAATCATTATCGGAGGAACCGGAAGAAAGCTTGGATTGGTTTTTTTGGACAATGTGAAAAGGCATTTAAAAGCGACGGGATTCCAACCATTTGTCATGGATGTGGATATTCAATATACGAAACTTGATGAAGGTGCAGTGCTGAGGGGGGCAGCAAAATATTTTCTTGATACACATTTTAATTTTGAAGATACTACGTCAAGTAAGCTATTCTTGTATTAAAGGGGGTGATATAATGCATAGAATTGGGGTGAATACTAATTGCTATCATGGATATTCTATTGAAGACGCATTAGAGGGGATTCATCGTTCTGGATTTCAATACGTAGAACTTACGGCGACCAAGGGATGGACTGAACATGTATTTCCAACAATGAGCTTTGAATATCTGGAATCCATTAAAATGAAAATAAAAGAATTGAATCTGATTCCTTTTGCCATGAGTGGTCATTGTAACTTAATGGATTCTAAGCGGCTAAAAGATTTTATTTTAAATATAAAGCTAGCGGCCTTCTTCGGCTGTGAATTTATTGTCTCTTCAGTGGGTGAGGCTCATTTAGAGGACGCAGAACAGGTGACGGATGAACGGTTGGTTAATCACTTAAATAGCTTGCTTCCATTTTTGATTTACTATGATATAAAGCTTGTGTTAGAGACCCATGGAGATCATAGTACCGGAGTTATTTTAGACCATATTATAGGATTGGTTGAATCTCCTTATGTAAAAATTAATTATGACACGGCAAATGTTATCTTCTATGGCGATAAGATGCCGGAAGAAGATATAGATTCCTGTATGCAGAATATTGCATATATGCACCTAAAAGATAAAGATGGAGAAAACAAAGAATGGAATTTTCCGGCATTAGGGAAAGGGTATATAAATTTCCCGTCTATTTTTAAAAAATTAGAGCAGGCTGGAAACCAATGCCCATTCAGTATAGAAATTGAGTTTACTTCAGCCGGACCAAAAGATTTGGTTGAAATCAATCAGGCGGTAAAAGAAAGCTATGATTATTTAGTAAAAATGGGGTATAAAATATAAACCTTAATAATGAGGAGGAAATCAGGATGAAGAAATTATTATTAACAATAGCAGTAGTATTATTAGTATTTTCACTAACAGGCTGTAGTGCAGATGGTGATGATGGACAGACTTACGATACCCAGACGGAAGGAACCCAAACTGACGGTGGGGAGACAGTTAAGCAGGACAGTTATACATTCGGATATATTGCCTATGATATGACAGATATCTGGAATGAATATTCGTCGTACGCCTTTGAATTTGCAGCAGAAAAATCAGGTGTAGAAACAATTGTCCTAGATTCAAAGAATAGTTTGGAGGAATCTGTTACCGCTATGGAATCTTTGATTCAGCAGGGTGTAGATGGAATTTCTATCTTCCCGATTTCTATGGAACAAGGTGCTCAGTTGGTAAAAATGGCTAATGAAGCAGGAATTCCGGTCACTATAGAAAATTTTGCCATGGATATTGACAATCCAGGTGATTATATAGCCGCAGTTGCCTGTGAATATGATCAAATCGGTTATGAAGTAATCAAGTATATTGCAGAAACACAACCAGGAGCAAAAGTATTTTATTGTGCCGGACAAGAGGGCGCTGGAGTTTATGAAAAATATCAGGAAGGCGTTGATCGAGCATTAGAAGAGGTTGGTGACAAGGTGGAAATTGTAGCAACGCTTCACGGAGACTGGCTGACTGATAAAGCATATGATGTAACCACTGATTTGATTTCATCAGGACAAGAATTTGATTATATTTTTGCGAATAATGGCATGATGGCACAAGGATGTTACAAAGCACTAGAAGCTGCAGATATGACAGATATTCCTATTATATCTACCGGTGGTTCTCCAGATGATTATGAGATGCTTGTAAATGGAATTCAATCGGCTAATGTAACAGCACCTGTTTCTATTCAAGGAATAAAGACATTTCAACATTTATATGACTATGTGGTAGATAGAAAGGGACCGGATGAGAAATTTGTGTCTTTGCCATTGATTCCTGTATCAGCAGATGATTTAGATGCTTTCATAGCTTGGGATGATTATGAAGCTGCTTACAATTATGTATATGATAAATAAGAATTTAATGAAAAAGGTGTAGGATATACACCTTTTTCGTTCTAGGAGGTTACCCTCATTATGAAAAAAACAATTTTAAATATGAAAGAAATTAAAAAAGAGTTTTCTGGTATATATGCCTTGTCAGGGATTACTTTTGATTTATATGAAGGTGAGATTCATTGTCTGGTAGGAGAGAATGGAGCAGGGAAATCTACATTGATGAAGGTGTTGAGCGGAGCATATTCCCCCAGTGAAGGAACGATGGCTTTGGCTGGAAAGGAATATGCTGCTTTGACGCCGGCTATGTCAAAGGCGCTTGGAATTGCGATTGTATATCAGGAAAATGATTTGGTTCCCAGCATGGACGTGGTTGAAAATATTTATGTTGGCAATGAAAAGGGGAGTTTGTTTCCAGATTTTAAATTAATGCTAGATGAAACAAAAAAACAGATTGGGGAATTAGGGATTTTCATTAATCCTTTAGAAAAAATTGAAAATCTTCCGGTATCTGATCAGCAGTTTGTTAAAATATTGAAAGCCTTATCTGTAAAACCAAATATACTAATTATGGATGAACCTACGTCGATGTTTAATGTACAGGATTCAGCAAAAGTTTTGGATTTGGTAAAGCGGATTTCAGAAATGGGGATTAGTATTATTTATATTTCTCATTATCTAAATGAGGTGGTTCAAATTGCAGACCGTATTACAGTAATTAGAGATGGCATGGTTATCAATACTTATGATAATAAAAACAAAGATATTCCGATTTCTATTATTACCAAAGACATGGTTGGTCGTTCTGTAGATATGTTTTATAATAAAGAGAAGCATGCCATTGGGGAGATTATGTTAGAAGTAAAACATCTGCAATTATCCTCAAATAGTCCGGTTATTGATTTTTCAGTTAGAAAAGGGGAAATACTTGGCTTTTCTGGAATGGTAGGGTCTGGTCGGACAGAGATTGTAAGAGCCATAACGGGAGCTGATAGACGTTATGCGGGAGATATATTTATTCATGGAAAACAAGTTAAAATCAATACCCCAAAGCAAAGCATTGAAGAGGGATTTGCCCATATTACAGAAGACCGACAGTTATTAGGACTTATGCTTTCTGTTAGTGTTTTAGAAAATACTACAATTGTAGGGATGAGAAATAAAATAAAGGGTTTTTTTGTTAATATAAAGAAACATCCTAGACTTGTAGAAAATATTATTAAAAAATTGAAAATAAAAATGCCTTCTATTTGGACAGAAGCAATTTATTTATCCGGCGGGAATCAGCAAAAGGTTGTTTTGGCAAAGTGGATTTTTGCTGAACAAGACATTTATATTTTTGATGAGCCCACAAGAGGAATTGATATAAATGCAAAAGAAGAATTCTATAAACAGATGACTGAATTAACCAAGCAAGGAAAATGTATTATTATGATTAGTTCCGATATGCCGGAATTGATTTCTATGAGCGATCGGGTACTGATTATTCGTGATGGTGCCATTGACAGCGAATTAATCGGTGAAAAAATAAAGGAACAGGAAATTATTGAAAGAGCTTTGGGGGTACATCACCTATGAAAACAAAGAAACACTTACTTAAAGATCAAAGAGTACTGCTGGCAATTGTAATTGTTACCATTGTTGCGACGGTTACAGCTATAAATCCCAAATTTATTGCGATTACAAATTTAATCACTATTTTCCAGCAGATTTCCGTTATTGGAATACTAACAATGGCAATGGGTTTGCTATTAATTAGCGGAGGAATTGATTTGTCTATTGGTAATATCATGGTACTTTCAGGAGTCGTGATGGCAAGAATTATAGAAAGCAGAGATGTGATAAATGAAGGGACATTATTACTCGTCATTGGAGCAGGAGTTGCCACAGGCATTATCTGTGGTTTTTTAAACGGAATAGTGATAGCAAAGAGCAAGTGTATTCCCTTAATTATTACATTAGGGACTAGCCAGATGTTTTATGGTTTGGCTTTGACCATATCCGGAGGGAGGATTATGAGTTTCAAAGGAGTCTTTGACGCATTGGGTAAAACAAAATTATTTAGTTTTTTTCCTGTTATGCTTTTTGTATTACTGGGCATGGCTCTACTATCTTTCATAATATTAAATTACACCAAATTCGGAAGGAGGATTGTTGCCATTGGTGGGAATGAGAAAAATGCTTATTTATCAGGGATTCCTATTGTGAAATATAAAGTGACCATTTATGGAATCGCTGGTGCTTTTTGTGCCATAGCAGCTATCATATTTTCGTCCCGTATCGATTCGATTACGGCAAATGCAGGAAGCGGTTATGAAACTAATGCACTTACAGCGGCAATTATCGGTGGGATAACCTTTGAAGGAGGCAAGGGGACCATATCTGGAGCCTTTCTTGGCTGCATGTTAATTGGCATTATAAGCAATGCCATGAATATATTACAGGTACAAAGTTATGTGCAGACAGTTATAACAGGAGCCATTATTGTATGCGCAGTTGTATTAAGTAATATTAGTAATATTAAAAAGACATTGTAATCATATGAGGAGATGAATACTATGGTAAAGGTTATAATTGTAGGATCCGGCTTTATGGGTCAAACCCATGGTGCAGCGTATAAAAATATGGAGCAGGTACAGGTCGTTGCGATTTGTGATAAAAATGTAGAGAAAGGAGTGAAATTCTCCGAAGAATTTTTCTGTACCTATTACGAAAGCTGTGAAGCGGCATTGGAAAAGGAGGATATTGATGTAGTTGATATTTGTCTGCCGACTTTTTTACATGAGAAGTACGTTTTATTGGCGGCCTACTATAAAAAACATATCTTTTGTGAAAAGCCGGTAACCCTTTCGTTAGAGTCACTAGATAGGATGATCTCTGCAGCAGAAGAAGCCGGGGTTGAATTTTATGTTGGACAAGTAGTCAGGTTTTGGCCGGAATACCAGGAAGCGAAAAAAATGTATACAGACCGGTTAGATGAAATAAAATCAGTGTATTGCGCAAGATTATCAGAACATCCAAAATGGAGTGACTGGTATAAACAGGTAGATAGCAGTGGGGGTGGATTATTTGATTTGCACCTTCATGATATTGATTATCTGTGCTATCTTTTGGGAAAGGTAAAAAGTGTCTATGCCGTCGGTAAAAAAAATACTTATGAATGCTGGAATCATGTTACCAGTATCTTAAATTTTGAAAATGGAATCAGTGCTACAGTAGAAGGTATTATTGATATGGCAGTTGGATATCCCTTTACAATGGTGCTTCGCCTGGTTAGCGAAAATCAAGTATTTGATTTTGAAATGAAGGCAGGATCGAATCTGGAAAATGTAGCGGATGCAAAAAGAAATACATACCTTTATATGAATACAGGAGAATCCAAAAAATTGGAAATCGAGATGAAGAATGCCTATCAAATTGAATTAAAGCATTTTATTTCCTGTATCAATGAAGGTAAAAAATCGGATATAATATCAACAGAAAGTGTGAGAAATGTAATGTGTACTATTTTAGCAATTCAAAAATCATTGGAAACCCATCAGGAGGTAATGGTGGATTATAAAGGAGTTGGAGTGATTGAAACAAGGATTTAGTCTATATTCTTTTTCAGATGATGTTGATTTCTTCGTAGTTTTAGAAAAAGTCAAAAAAGCAGGGTATGATGGGATAGAACCAGTATTAAGTGAGAGCGGATATCTTAATAGTAATACTAAAGACAAAGATATACTTAAAATGAAGCGGCAGGCATATGATTGTGGTCTGGAGATACCAAGTGTAGGAGTTTGGTCATTGTGGGATCATAATCTGGTTTCTGATAGCCCAAAAATCAGACAAGAAGCGGAAGATACTATTAAAAAACAAATCGAATGTGCCGCTCTGATGGAAGCGGATACTATATTAGTAATACCTGGTTATGTGGAGTGTGATTTTGCAAAAAAACCAGAACATATTCGCTATGACATTGCATATGAGAGATGTAAAGAGGCATTTATACGGCTAGCACCTTTTGCAGAAAAGTCGGGAGTTAATATTGGAATAGAAAATGTATGGAATCATTTTTTACTATCACCCATTGAAATGAACCACTTAATTGAGGAAATAGGGTCGACTCACGTGGGAGCCTATTTTGATGTGGGTAATATTATGTACATCGGCTATCCGGAAGATTGGATTTATATCTTGAAGAATAAAATAAAAAAAATCCACATGTCCGATTATCGAGTGAGCCAAACAGGATTAGGTGGTTTTGTAGATTTATGTTCAGGTGATGTGGATTTTTATAAAGTAGCAGATGCATTAAAGGATATTGGATATAATGATTATATTACTTTAGAAATGCTTCCAAATTATAAACAGTTTCCTGAACTTTCTATGATTTCTAATAAGGCGGCACTGAATCAAATTGTACAGTTAATGAAATGAGACCATTATTCCAAAATGTCGAATCTACTATTTATAGAAGCGCATCATAAAACTGCTGAATCTATATCTATAAATACAGTGGTATACTAGTCAACTAATGATTAGCCACCTGCCTGATTTTACCTTCAATTAATCTGATGTATTTGCTCCCTTATATAGCTTGATTGTTCCATTTTCATGGAGAACCAATAATACTTGAGCCAGCATCGGGAAGGTAATCATACCAATAACACCAAAAAGCCTGTATCCGATGTAAACGGCCATTAATGAAACGATGGGATTAAGTCCCAGCTGGTCGCCAACGACCTTTGGTTCAATCACGTTACGAACCAGGGTTACAACGCCATAAAGGGCGGCAAGGCCTATGGCATAAGAGAAATTCCCCTGTAATAATTCAAGAAGAACCCATGGAATCATAATACCGCCTGTGCCGAAGATAGGCAGAGCATCAAAAATAGCGATAAGTGCCGCGGTGCGCAAGGCTCCGGGGGTACCTAAAATAATAAACCCAATTGTGAGTTCCACAAATGTAATAAACATTAATATGAGAATAGCCTTCATATATTTAAAAATTGTATTCTTAAATATGCCCTTTATGCCTGTCAGTGATGAAGTTATGCCAGATGGCAGCTGTTTTTTCAAAAAAACCATGACGGCATCATACTGGAAACTCATGAATAATGACAGCAGTATAGTAAATATTAAGCTAAAAAGAAAACTTGGAATTGTATTTATAAAAGAAGTAATGACGGAAATACCCTTTTCTGAGAAGGTGACAATTAAATTTTGGAGACCATTCATTAAGCTATTCTGGATGGTTTCCAGTTCGACAGACCACGCTGAAGGAATAACCGACATCCATTCATCTATTGTGGAAGAAAGCGTTGTGAGCAGCGGGGCAATTGTATTCTTGTAATAATCGGGGAATGCCGTAAGGGCGTCTCTTAATAAAAATACAGACTGAGTAATCAGCCAAAAAATTAAGGTACCTACAGCAACATATAGAAGGACAATAATCGTGACAGAAGCGATTTTCTGATTGACTTTAAATTTACGATAGATGAGCATAATCAAGGGACGAAAAAGGGCAACAAGAAAAAGGGCTATCACAAAAGGGTAGGTAAGCTGTAAAATTTTGAAACCTATATAGATGACCAGAGCAACGGCCATAACATAAACAATATTGATGATGAAATCTAATTTTTTCCTTGTGTTTTCTGACAAAATATCACCTCATATTGAAACTTTATTTTTTGAATCTAAAAACAAATTTATTGCCAGACCGGCAGTCACAAAAAAGCCTCCTATGAGGTTGACCATAGAAAATGCTCCGGTTAGCAGGGCGTCTAATAAAATGCCGGTAAATATCTGTCCGATGAATGTTAGCAAGGTCATTGAAACCGAGGATATCTTGACGACAATCAGATTAGAGAGACACACAACAATAACACCGACGGCACCGCCAAAATACATCCATAACGGCTGATTAGCGGGAGCTGCTCCCGCAGTGTTCATCCCCAAAATCAGGAGAAGGACAATGCCTGTAGCCGACCCGGTAATATAGTTATACAGTGTGCTGTAAAAGGTATTAGTTTCTTCAGCCAAAGCAGCATTGATTGTTCTGTTGACAACGATTGTAAAGCCGGTCAGCAAAGAGAGGATAATTGGCAGTAATATCGTAATATCTTGTATCGGAACCATGAACATGATTCCGCCTGCTACAAATGCAATACCGATGAGCTTCCTTTTGTGAAAAGGGTGCTTAGGCATACCAAAAAGACCAAATCTGTCGGTGGTTAATGAAGTAAGAAGTTGTCCAAGCAGAGCTAAGGCAAGGATGGCAGATAGGCTAATCTTACCAAAGGCAATATTACTGAAAGCTGTAGTGGCTACGCCGACAACACCACCCAGGTACTTCCATGACGGACACTTTTTTTCCGGCATAAAATGATATCGTTTGAATACCATGATACAGGCAATTAATATTAAGCCAACAATATGAATAATGATGGTGGAACCATAGGCGCCATACCGGTTAGTCAAAACACCGTTTTGCATTGTCATTAGAGAAACTAATGCGCCGGATAATATAGAAAGCAGGTAATATAAATTCATTAATGAGTCGTCTCCTTTACATCTGATTCCATTATGAAGGACATTAATGTTTCTGTCAACTGAGGGGACAATTGTATTTTTAAAAAAATTATGATACTATAAAAGAAATACTATCCATAAAGGAGGGGGCGCTGTTATGAAGAAATTTTTAAATGAATTTAAAGAATTTGCATTGCAAGGAAACGTATTGAATTTGGCGGTGGGTGTTATTATCGGCGCGGCATTTCAAGGTGTTGTCAGTTTCCTGACAGATAACATTCTGTCCCCAATTATCGGGTTATTTGCCGGGAAGAATTTTGATGATCTTACCCTTGAAGTTTTAGGGGTGACACTTAAATATGGTGCGTTTATTACAAGTGTGATTAACTTTATTATTATGGCTCTTGTTGTGTTTTTACTGGTAAAAGGAATAAACAAGATTATGAAGGTCAAAAAAGCAGATGAACCGGTCACAAAAGTATGTCCCTACTGTTATAGTAACATCCCGGAGCAGGCGGCAAGATGCCCTGAATGTACATCTGAACTTAAATAATAAACCGATGTACATTCAGATAAATAACCAGATAGAGAACTAGATATATTGGTCGACAAATCTCCAGATTGTCGGCCAATAGTTTTCTTTGTCGATAAAATATGAGTTTGCATGGCCTGCGCCATGTACAATATATAAATCCTTAGGGAATGAAGCGGCCTCATAAAGTTCATGAACCATGGAAAAGGGAACGAAGTCATCCTGGTCGCCATGGATGAATAAAATAGGTGTCCCGGACTTTTTAACTTGATTGAGGGCAGAACCTTCATTGAGGTTAAAACCCAATTTAAGACGGCATAATAATGCAGTCAGAGGGAGTATGGGGAATGTCGGGAGGTTATACATCCGAGGCATCTGGTAGGTGAATTCATCCATAATTGAAGTATAACCGCAATCTTCAACGATACACTTAACATTTGGCGGCAGCTTCTCGCCGGAAACCATCATGACCGTAGCTGCTCCCATGGATATGCCATATAAAACAATATTGGCGTCAGGATCAATATCAATAATTTTGTCAATCCATTTAAGAACATCAAGGCGGTCATACCATCCCATGGTAATGTCATTGCCTTCACTGTCTGAATGAGCGCGCAGATTAACTGCTAAGGTATGATAGCCTTTGTCATGGGCATTCTTAGCAGCAGGATATAGCTCTGCATGAGAGCTAAAGTAGCCATGTACGCCAAGCAGCCAATGATGTGAGCCTTCGCAGGGATAATACCTTGCATTAAGCTTTAGTCCATCGAAGGAAGTCAGTGTCCAGATATCGGGAGACGCATTGGTACACCAATCACTATAAGTCTTAATAAACGCAGCAAATTCTTCCGATAATATGGAACCCGGCTTTTCTTTGGCTTTGTGTAATTGATTCAGGCGATTTTTAAACTTAGCTAAGCTTGCCTGTGCTGACCGGGTAAGCGTCAATTTGTAAATCAGATAGCTAAGACCGGTCAGCAGTAGTGTGCATAATAAAGTGAGGGGCGCTAATATACTTAATACTTTCTTAAATGTGGACTTTGAACGATTCATCATCATAATCTCCTTTCCGGCATCTTTTTGGGTACTTACTATATACCCAGTAATAGTGAAGCAATTTGAAAGTAAATAATAAGTGATAGTGCATCGACAATGGTAGTAATAAAAGGGCTGGCCATTACAGCGGGGTCAAAACCGACTTTTTTCGCCAGAAGAGGAAGTGTACAGCCAACCATTTTGGCAAAAAGTACGGTGAAAATCAAAGTCAGGCAGACGACTAAAGCAATGATTACGGTTACTTTATCGAACAGTATTAATTTAATAAAATTTGCCGCCGAAAGGGTAACACCAACCAGCAAAGCGACCCTGATTTCCTTCCACAATATGCGTAATATATCACTAAAAACAATTTCATTAAGGGCGATTCCGCGGATAATCATAACAGAGGCCTGTCCGCCGGCATTACCGCCTGTATCCATAAACATAGGAATGAACGATGTCAAGATGACATAGGAGGCTAAAGCACTTTCATAAAATTGGATAATACCTCCGGTAAAGGTGGCAGATATCATTAAAATCAACAGCCAGGGGATACGCTTCTTCCATATTTCAAAAACCCCGGTTTTCATGTAAGGCTTATCACTGGGCGTAATCGCCGCCATTTTTTCGATATCCTCCGTAGCTTCCTGCTGCATGATGTCCACAATATCATCTACGGTGATGATGCCAACTAAGCGGTCTTCACTGTCGACAACGGGCATTGAATTAAAATCATATTTCTGAAATATGTGCGCAACCTGTTCCTGGTCCATCAAGGTCTTGATAGTTATAACATTCTCCTGCATGATATTAGCGATAATATCTGTGGGCTGTGCAAGGAGCAGCCGGCGCAAAGAGACGGTTCCTAAAAGCTTTCGGTGAGAATCAAGAACGTAGCAGTTATCAATGGTTACCTTATCTACACCTTCCCGGCGAATGACTCTGATTGCCTGTTCGACCGTGATATATTCTTTCAAATCCACAAATTCCACAGTCATAATGCTGCCGGCAGAGTCATCAGGAAATTGGAGTAAATGGTTAATGTCCCGACGGGTTTCCGGGTCCGTCTGAGATAGAATCTTCTTAACGACACTTGACGGCATCTCTTCCAACAAGTCGGCAGCATCATCGGCATAAAGATTATCGACGATAGATGCCGCTTCCCGGTCGGTTAGGCAGTTAATGATGGATTGCTGATCTTCAATGGGAAGGTAGGCAAATATATCGGCTGCCATACTCTTAGGAAGTAAGCGAAAAATCTTGACAATTTCCTCGCTGGAAAGCTTTTCAAATAAAACGGCGACATCGGCAGCGTTCATTTCAGAAAGTTCTTTACGAAGTTGAACATAATTTTTGTTTTCTATAAGTTCGTTGATTTTCTGTAACATAATAAGTCTCCTTTAGGTTTGGTTTTTATAAGGGGTGCGGGCTCAGGAACATCTACGGTATTACTATTTATCTTTTCTTTCATAAAAACCACCTGCCTTTCGAGCGTATTATATTACTTATTATACACTAGATCAATAACTTTGATAAGCCTTTAAAAAATAATATATTTAAGGGAATTTTGAAACAAAAAAATGAAATTAGGTCTCAACATTACTGAAAAATAATGATATAATAAAACAGTACATTATTAAAGACAGCAGGAGGATTATAATTGATGAGAAAATATAAAATTATCACCGACAGCACAACTGACCTGCCAAAGGATTATCACCGACAGAATGACTTGGAAATCATTCCTATTTGCTATTCATTTGAAGGCGAGGTATTCGGAGTAGAAAAAGAGCTTCCGTCTAAAGAATTTTTCGAGAAAATGCGCAGTGGATTGATGCCGACGACAATGGCGGCTAATCCGCAGATGATTGAAGAGATATTACGCAGATATCTGGATGATGGATTTGATGCCCTCTATATTGTTTTTTCTTCCGGATTGAGCGGGAGTTATAACTCGGCGGCCATGGTAGGAGAGCGTCTTAAGGAGGAATATAAAGATGCCAAGATTTACGTGATAGACTCTTTATGCGCCTCATTAGGTGAAGGTTTAATTGTCCATAAAGCATTAAAGCTTCAACAAGAGGGAAAGACAATAGATGAAGTTGCCACATGGGTTCGGGAAAATAAATTAAACATATGTCATCAGTTTACGGTGGATGATTTATTCCATCTCCATAGAGGAGGCAGAGTTTCCAAAGCGGCTGCCATTGTAGGAACGATTATTAATGTAAAACCGATACTTCATGTGGATAATGAAGGCAAGTTGGTGCCGCAGGATAAAGTTCGGGGAAGAAAAAGGGCACTCACGGCACTTGTAGATAATATGGGTAAGAATATAGGCAGTTTCCAAGAGAAGAACGATATCGTCTTTATCAGTCATGGGGATTGTGAAGAAGATGCCAATTTTGTTGCCAATTTAGTCAAAGAAAGATTTGCTATCAAGGATGTCTTTGTAAGTATTCTGGGGCCGACGATAGGTGCGCATACCGGCCCCGGACTTGTGGCATTGTTTTTTATGGGAGACGTAAGGTGATTTTACCAACGTCCAAATTCAGAGAGTTCTAAACCCTCGTTTTTATCCAGAACCGTCTTGACGGCCCAGGGGTGAATAAAAAGAAGCAGGGGATTGCCATGCAGATCTTTAATCCGTTTCATATCAGAGGTAGCATTGATTTTGGAAACGTCAATGGCATCTTTATTGGCAATCCATCGAATATGTTCATGAGGCATGGTATCCATCCGGATTTCCACACCATATTCACTTTGTAGACGATGCTTTAGGACGTCAAATTGAAGGACACCAACAACGCCTACGATGATTTCTTCCATACCGGTGTTGTATTCCTGAAAAATCTGGATGGCACCTTCCTGGGCAATCTGCGAGATGCCTTTAACGAATTGTTTTCGTTTCATCGTATCTGCCTGACGAATTTTTGCAAAGTGTTCCGGTGCAAAGGTAGGGATGCCTTCAAAAGCAAATTTTTTATCCGCTGTGCATAATGTATCACCAATGGAGAAGATACCGGGGTCAAAGACACCTATAACATCACCGGCATAGGCCTCATCGATGATTTTTCTTTCTTGTGCCATAAGCTGCTGGGGTTGAAGCAGCTTGAGCTTTTTGTTCCCCTGAACATGAAATACCTCCATGCCGGTCGCAAATTCCCCTGAGCATATGCGCATAAAGGCAATTCTGTCGCGGTGGGCTTTATTCATATTTGCCTGAATCTTAAAGATAAAGGCAGAAAAATGTGTATCAAAGGAATCAATGGTACCGCTGTCAGATTTTCTGGGAAGCGGAGAACTGGTCATTTCTAAAAAGTAATTTAAAAAGAGTTCAATTCCAAAGTTAGTCAGTGCGGATCCGAAAAACACGGGTGAAAGCTTTCCGTGGTTAACTTCGTCTATAATCAATGGATTGCTGGCACCATCCAGCAGTTCTATGTCATCTATAAGTGTTGAATGTAATTCATCACCAATCATATTTTCCAAATCAGGAGAGTCTAAGGTGAGATCTGTATCCTCAGCCTCTTTCTGACCGTTGCCATAAGGCGTAAACGCATGGATATGCTTTGTCTTACGGTCATATACCCCGCGAAAATCCTTGCCGTTGCCAATAGGCCAGTTGATAGGACAGGTTTTAATGCCCAATATGGATTCTATTTCATCCAATAAATCAAAAGGATCTCTGGCTTCTCGATCCATTTTGTTAATAAAAGTAAAAATAGGGATATCTCTTAATAAACAAACTTTAAATAACTTAATGGTCTGCGCTTCAACACCTTTTGAAGCATCAATAACCATCACGGCGGAGTCCGCTGCCATTAAAGTCCGGTAAGTATCCTCAGAAAAATCCTGATGCCCGGGTGTATCCAGAATATTAATGCAGTAACCGTCATAGTTAAATTGCATCACCGAAGAGGTAACGGAAATACCTCTTTCTTTTTCGATTTCCATCCAATCTGAAACAGCATGCTTTGATGCTTTTTTTCCTTTGACGGAACCGGCAAGATTAATGGCACCGCCATAAAGAAGAAACTTCTCTGTCAGGGTGGTTTTACCGGCATCGGGGTGGGAAATAATGGCAAACGTCCTTCTTTTGCTGATTTCATTTATAAATTTAGCCACGCTATAGCCTCCAAAAAAATATTTATATTTCAACTGAGGGTTATTGTATCCCAGATAATGGTGGGATGTCAAGGGCTTAGAGAATTTCAAAACAAAAAAACAACATAAGTACTGTCTAGTTATATTTTTGATCTTATGTGCATATTTACAAATTTGATGCCGATAAAATGACACATTTTACAAAATAATATATTGATAAATTAAATTTATTGACATTTATGACATATGGTTGTATCATATGGAATATATTGGTGCATCAATGTAGATAATATAGTTTCCGTGGCTGATTATACCGGTTTTCAGGCAGGAAACCAAGTATCCGACATGGAGGTTAGTTTAATGAAAAAAAAGAGTTTGATTTTTATTACATTTATTTTTTGCATATTAATCTTGTCAAGTTGCCAGAAAAACGACAATGAGACTGATATTACCAGCTCAGAGATTTCGGTTACCGATGTAGTGTACAGAGAAACATCTTTAACCGACGTAAGCAAAATCGTAGGGGAGGTTACTCTAAAAGCGAGCACCGGTGATATTAATATTTCGATTGTTAACGCTTATGAGGGGACTACTGAGACGGCAATGGTTACGACAGATGGCAGCACTTTCACCACGCCCGACAATCTTCTGGCAACATTGGTTGTGGACGGTACACAGTACGATTTCACCGATTTTGTTGATGAATCAATCCCTGCGGACAGTAAGGTTATTATTACCTATACTGAAGACGTCTATAATCTTACAAATAATGGACCCGGCGAGGGTAACGATGTATATGAGAGCTTCAGAATGGGACTCTTCCTTGAGAATGGGACAATCGGGAAGACAGCATCCGTTCTTGATACAGCCACCTATTCCGAGTCGGAAAACGGACTCAGTGAAGTTGCCGTCACCTCCGAAGGTGACAATTTCAATGGAATTCTAATTAAAAATACAGGTACTGAAGAAAATCCCTACACTATTGACAATGCCAACATTAAGCTGACCGGCAATGGCGGCGACGATTTCCAGGGGTGGGGTTCAGGTATCATGATTACAAGCACGGAGGGAAACACATCCTTTGTTGATATTACAGACTCATTCATTACCACTGAGGGTGCTATCCGCACAGCAATTTGGGCCGGTGGTTCAGGCACCACAAAGGTGAATGTTTCTGATACGGTGGTTATAGGCCTTGATGCTGATGAAAGCACTGGCGATTATCAAAATTTAAAAGTACCTATGATGAAGAAAGTTCCCTGGGCACTGGGACTTGAAGGCAATAATCGGATCACCGGCGTTCTGGGTAATGCCCTTGCCACGTACACGGATTCTATCGTTGTTGCCGAGGGTTGGGGTGCTTTATCTACAGATTCTGCGGCAAGTAATGATGGCGGTCTCAAAGATGTAAACGGAGTTCTGGCCGGTATCGGATCCCTTGAAGTATATGATGAAGCAAATGCCGATAGCTATACTTCAACCAAGGAAGTGAACGGTGTTACATACGGATTCACTGTTGGTAAATTAGGCGAATCCAGTGGCTATGTAACCTATGCAGATATGGGGGTTACAAATGAATATGCAAATAGTGAATTTTATGCACCTGATTATATAATGATTATTGCAGCAGGCACCTCTGGCGCGGTCTTTGACAATATCACCGGCGAGACGCAGCGGGGCGGCTTCATGTGGCACCAGACGGCAGGTGGTCAGTTAACCTTGAATGATGGCAGCTACAAGGTTGATGATACGATGTTTCTAATTAAAAGCCAACTTAGTGATACTTCCGGATCAAATGCTGCTTACACTGATATTGCAGTAAATAATTCAGAAATCACTATTGATGGGAGTAATGCCCAGAGTGGTGTTTTGCTCCAGTTGATGCCTACCGATGACACTGCCGGCAGCCCTGTAGCCGGAAGTTATACCGTTCCTTATGAAGGTCCTGATACGGAAGCGGCAACAGAATCGATAGAGGCCGTAAACGCTTCTTTTAGTAATGTATCAGTAGAAGGAGATATCTATAATTCCATGCAGTTTAAAAAACAGGATTTAAATATCACCTTTACAGATTCCCAAATTACAGGTATCATCTCTGCATCTTACAGCTATCATGTGGATGAAAATGGTACCCAGTATGTGGAAGGTGATGTGCTTGATGACACAATGGAAAGAGCCTATCTATATGGCGGACGTATTGTAAATGTTGTCAGCGAAACAGTTGATAATCCTGTTAATCTGACATTGGCAGGAACCACCTGGACAGTTAGCGATACATCTTATCTGAATAGCCTGACTATAGACAGTGAATCTACAATTAATGGACGCATCACGGTTGATGGCGTTGAAGTAGCAGCAGATAACATCGTATCAGCTAAAAACAGTACAATTACCGGCAATATTGTGATAACAGCAAACTGAAGCAATGGCAATAATGGCTTGGGATAAATAATAAAAAACAGAAAATCGCCACCTCTATAATATCGAGGTGACGATTTTCTGTTTTCGTAGTTAATTTGAGGCTGATATCCTAGTTGGCCAGATAAACTTTTGCCGATCCTACGCCGAATTGAAGAGCTTTGCTATGATCATTCATAAAGATATCAATATGCCCGTAAGGCGTTCCTCGATCCTCTACTGTAAAAATGATACCATTAATAACTAACTTTGTTCCTAACGGAATGCCATACATGGCGACCGTTCTTCCTTCTGTGGCAACAGTGCCGCTGGCGGTAACGCCATCAGCCCATTGTTCGCAGCACAGTGAACAAGCACAATACGCGGTAAGCTTAAATTCGCCCAGATATGCTCCGACATCTGTTGCTGTCGCAGCGGTATAAGACTGTACCGGAGACATGGCGGATATTACCTGAATATTCGGGGTATCGCTATCTTCAATAATTCTTGTAGCCCACACGGCATGTGTCATATCAACATCTGAGATAATAATACCTGTTGTACTGGAGCTGGCATGAATGACCTTGCCATCGCCCATGTACATGACCACATGATAAATATATCCGTTTCTGGCATAAAAGATTAAATCTCCGGGTGCGGCAGATTCTACAGGTATTTGCAGACCGTAGTTTGCCTGGTCGGCAGCGACTCTTGGCAGTGTATAACCATAGTGCGCATAAATGCTTTGAACAAATCCGGAGCAGTCGGTACCGTTAGTAAGACTTGTTCCGCCCCATACATAGGCATTGCCGAGAAACTGCTGGGCAAACGCCAACATTGAGGTTCGTATGGCACTTCCGCCGACACCTTCTTTGATGGAAGTAAGGGTATAGTAGCAGGCCTTGTTCTCATCGATTGGAATAATCTCCGTGGCCTGTTCAAGATTCTCTTCTCCGGCTTCGGCAACTAAGACATCTGCTTCTTCACCTTGAATAAGATATTCCTTTTCAACAAATCCGCGGACATCATTGGATTCAATAAATACCCAATCTTCTTCGGCATCTGTGATGATATAGCTAAGAGCGCCATCAGAAAGCTCTCCGACAACTCTGCTTTCGGTGTCTTTACCTTCGTAGATATTTACCGTTTCAGCATCTTCTGCTTCAACATCTTCCGTGTCAGTGTCTTCTGTTTCAATATTCTCTGTACCAATAGCAGCAAATGCATACACTTTATCAATTACCGTTTCCTGGGTAGTTGTTTTAGTATATGTTAATGCCTCGTTATTGATAGGTTCTACCAGTGCTTTGGCAAAGGTAAAGTTTTCTTCGCCTTTTTCCTCCACTAATGCATCGGCCTCATCGCCAATCAGCAGATATTCTGATTTTACAAATCCCCGGACAACATCAGATTCTATATAAACCCAATCACTGTCGTCAATCTCGGTGATAATGTAGCAGAGGTCATCTTTTTGAAATGTCCCCACAACTATCGATTCTTCGTCTTCATTTTGATCGGCATATATATTCACGTCGTCGCTCTGTACAACCGCATATACTTTATCAATGGTGACAAAACGGAAAGAGTCTTCGATGAAAGGGGGAATAACAAGCTGTAAGGATGCAAGTAAGCTTGAATTACTTCCGGTTCCGGTGCTTTGCTCCTGAGCAGCCTCTGTTTCAGTAGAAGTCTCAGTTTCTTTTGTTTCCTCTGACTCACCAGAGGTTTCGGTCTCTGCTTCAGTCTCCGTCTCGGTCTCTGATTCAATCTCCGTATCCGTCTCAGATTCGGTTTCGGTCTCCGTTTCGGTTTCTGATTCGAGTTCCGTCTCGGTCTCTGACTCGCCAGGAGTTTCCGTCTCTGGTGCCGATTGTGCTTCGCTCTGATTTGGCTCACTAGTCACTACTTCACTTGCCGCCTCTGATTCAGAATCTGCTGCATATGTAGTCATCGGCATCATTAATGAGACAGATAAGCAGATGGCGAGTATCCTGCCTATCCACAACTTCTTTTTAAACATAATCACTTGTCCTTTTCTATTTTCTATGTGCATCCCTTGCTTGCAAAGCAAGGGGTGTTATTGTCAGTTACGCTTCATAACTTATCGTGTATGTGAGTTATGTATTTTAATTATACACCAACCGGATAGAAAAATAAAGGGAAAAGCCGGAGAACACAAAAATTTCATAAAAAAGTTAAGAAAAGTAAATTCAAGTTCATTTTAGACTAGACACTGATAATCTTAAATGCTAATATTAAATAGACTATGTAAAAAGTAGCTGGGAGGCATAATTTGTGAATAAAATAGCTGTAGTCACAGATAGTAATAGTGGGATTACGCAAAGACAGGCAAAGGGATTAGGAATATCGGTTTTACCAATGCCATTTAATATTGGTAATGAGACATTTCTGGAGGATATAAACTTAACACAGGACGAGTTCTATGAAAGACTGGCCATGGGAGATGATATATCAACTTCTCAGCCATCGGTTGAAAGTGTTGTCAAGCTATGGAAAGAATTGCTGAAAACACATGATGAAATCGTGCATATCCCGATGTCAAGCGGCCTTAGCGGTTCTTGCAACACAGCGATGATGCTGGCACAGGACTTTGATGGTAAAGTTGAAGTTGTTAATAATCAAAGAATCTCGGTCACACAGCGGCAGTCGGCTCTGGATGCCCAGGAATTGGCCAATGCAGGTAAAACAGCCAAAGAAATTAAAGAAATTCTGGAAAAAGAAAAATATGATTCAAGTATTTATATTACTTTGGACACATTAAAGTACATCAAAAAGGGTGGCCGCATAACACCGGCAGCGGCGGCGCTGGGAACTCTGTTAAGAATAAAGCCGGTACTTCAAATCCAGGGTGGAAAGCTGGATGCTTTTGCAAAAGCCAGAACAGTTAAGCAGGCCAAGACAATCATGATAGAAGCCATCCAAAAGGATTTGAGAGAGCGAATCGGTAAATCCGAAAGGGCTGAAAAAGTACATTTGTATATCGCCCATACACAAAACAGGGAATTGGCGGAAGAATTAAACAGGGAACTATCAATGCGATATCCCCACCATGATATCTACGTAGATAATCTTTCTTTAAGCGTTGCCTGTCATATTGGGCCAGGTTCAATTGCGATGGGCTGTTCAAAGTTAATTGAAAAATAAAAATTAATTTTTCGTATATTTTTTCTTTATCAGTAAACAATAAGAGAAGAAAAACAAGCAGACAAAAATAACAGGACTAAATGATAAGCTGATAAGAGAGGATTTTGTACAATGAAAGCCACTGGAATCGTTAGAAGAATTGATGACTTGGGTCGCGTTGTCGTGCCAAAAGAAATACGGAGAACTCTTCACATTCGTGAAGGAGATCCATTGGAAATTTTCACAGACCGTGAAGGTGAAATTATATTAAAGAAATATTCGCCCATAGGAGAATTAGGCGCATTTGCAAAACAATATGCTGAGGCTTTGGCCGGGAGTGTAGGACATACGATAAGCATAACGGATCGCGATCAGCATATTGCTGTTGCGGGTCCTGCTAAAAAAGATCTGATGGGTAAGGCGATAAGTAAACAGTTGGAAGATATGATTAATCAAAGAGCGAATCATTGTGCCGTATTGGACGACAAAAGCTTTGCATCAATTCTTGCCGATGGTACGGAAAGTTTTGCTGTACAAGTTATCTACCCAATTATAACAGAAGGAGATGCTATCGGCGCTGTAATCATCACCAGTAAGGATAAAGTGAAAATGGGTGAGGTTGAAGAAAAGCTGGCATTGGCTGCGGCAAGCTTCTTAGGAAGGCAGTTGGAGCAGTGATATTTATAGTTTGAAAGGAACTATGGCTTAAATGCAGTAGTTCCTTTTTGACGTATGAGAACAGAGGAGGAGAATTATATATGGCATTAAGAGAACTAGAAACTATTATTAAGCGTCTGAGAGCAAAGGATGGCTGCCCGTGGGATCAGGAACAGACCCATGAGAGTTTAAAAGGCTGTATGCTAGAAGAGGCCTATGAAGTTGTTGAAGCCGTTAATAATCATGATGATGATAATCTTGTAGAAGAGCTTGGGGATGTTTTGCTGCAGGTCGTTATGCACGCAGCCATTGCCGAAGAAGAGGATAGATTTTCAATGGACGATATCATCAACGGTATTTCCGAAAAAATGATTCGCCGACATCCTCATGTATTTGGTAATGAGAATGCAAAAAGCGCTGACGAGGCCCTGAGAAATTGGGAAGAAATTAAAAGCGGAGAGAAGGGTAATCCTTCTTTGCTCGAAGAACTTCAAAAAATACCAAAAGCATTGCCGGCAAATATCAGAGCAGAAAAAATTCAGAAAAAAGCTGCCCGGGCGGGTTTTGAATTTGAGAAAACAGAGGATGTCATCAAAAAAGTATATGAAGAACTCTCCGAACTGGAAAATACGGTAAAAGCGGGAGAGGAGAGTCAAATTTTAGATAAATTTGGGGATGTAATGTTCCAGGTGATAAATTTGTCTAGGTTTTTAGGATTAAATGCTGAAAACACCTTGACAAACGCCACAGAAACGTTTATAAATAGACTTGGAAGCGTTGAACGCTTAGTAAACCAGAGAGGCTTGAAACTCTCAGAGCAGACGCCGGAACAACTGGATTTGCTATGGGAAAAAGTCAAAAACCATCGTCATATTTGAATATGGATAAAAATTTAGGAGGATTTAATTATGAACAAAGCAGAATTATTATCAGCTATGGCTGAAAAGGCAGAATTATCAAAGAAGGATTCAGAAAAAGCATTAAAGGCATTTATTGATGTAGTTACTGAAGAACTGGTAAAAGGCGAAAAAGTTCAATTAGTTGGATTCGGTACATTTGAAGTATCAGAAAGACCTGCAAGAGAAGGAAGAAATCCGCAGACAGGTGCAGCTATGAAGATTGCAGCTTCTAAGGCGCCTAAATTTAAAGCAGGTAAAGCTCTTAAAGACGTAGTTAATGCATAATATTCTGAGTGAATAATAAAGGGCTGTTGCAAGATGTATTTGCAACAGCCCCTTTTTGAATATTTTTACCCTCAGCCGAGGGAATAAGGAGGTCATGATGAGGTTAGATAAATTTTTAAAAGTATCACGATTAATCAAACGGCGGACAATTGCCAATGAGGCCTGTGATGCCGGCCGGGTGATGGTGAACGATAAGGTGGCAAAGGCTTCGGTGAATATAAAGCCGGGGGATATTATTGAGATTGGTTTTGGAACCCGAAATGTCAAGGTAGAAGTTTTAAACATTGCGGATAGCACCAAAAAAGAGGATGCCAGAGAGATGTACAAATATTTGTAATAAAAATAAGCCTTTCCTAATATATTAAACAAATAACAGTTTTCTACCAGGGAGGGGCTTTTTCATGGAGGAAAGGCAGGTTTTAAGAAGTCACCGACTTTCGTTAAGTGATCGTAAGACATGTCAGATGACAGGAATAAAAGATGTGATTTCATTCGATGCCAATGAAGTCATCTTAGAAACAGAGGGAGGATTGCTGCTCATCCGCGGTGAAGACTTACATATGAGCCATTTATCTTTGGATAAAGGAGAAGTCAATGTTGAGGGGACGGTAGACTCTCTGAACTATTCTGATTCAAATAAAGCTTCCAAACAGGCCGGGAATTTAATCGGTCGGTTGTTTAAGTAAATGATGATTAGTGAAGCCGTAAGGTATCAATCGACATTATTTGGAATGGCTGTAATCTGGGGTATTGGCATTGTATGGCTCTATGATGTTTTGCGGATTTTAAGAAGAATTGTTAAGCACACCAAGTTTTTTGTTTATGTAGAAGATATTATTTTTTGGATTGCTGAAGCCTTTATCATTTATCATTTAATGTATACAAATGATAATGGCGCTATCCGTATATATACCATGTTTGGAATCTGTATCGGGATTTTTCTATATTCCCTTTTGCTAAGTCGCTTTTTTGTCAAAATCATCAGTAAAATACTCACCTCTATAATCAACTTTATATTGAAACCAATACGGTTTATCAAAAGAATTTTTGAATCCCTATTCAGACGTTTTTATACAAAATTAAAAAAAATTATAAAGTATTTTGTAAAAAGATTGAAAAAAATCCGGAAAACAGGTAGAATAGAAGATAACACAAAGTAATATATTGTAAACAGGTGGTATAATGGCAAGAAAAAGAGTGAGAAAAAAAGGAAAAAATAAAAATGGAATCCTTCTGATATCAGGCATGGTCATTGCCTTATGCTGCATTATGCTTATTGGCAGTATACAGCTTAAACAGAGAATTAATCAATATTCCGTGGAAGCCGCCAATCTTGACAGCCAGATTGAAGAACAGGAAGCGTATGCGGATGATTTGGTTAAGGAAAGTGAATATATACAAACTCAGGAATATATTGAAGCCTTGGCCAGAGAGAAACTTGGTTTGGTAAAAGATAATGAAATTATTTTTAAAAGACAAAGTAAATAAGTGAATAAACAATGGTGATAGTCGGTTAAACCGTTGATAACTTAAACAGTACTCCCCTAAGAGCCTGTTCAAAGTCTGTCTTGCTTCAGAGACTTTGAACAGGCTCTTATATGATAAAATATTATTAGAAGAGGATAGTGTGATGAGCACACTACGCAATGATTTGATCAACCAAGCGATTATTAAAGATTCGAGGTGACAGGTATGTCTCTTTCAAGTCATATAAATTTATACAATACCTACATAAACGAGTTAAGGCATGCGTATAATATCAGCAATATCCAAAGGAGAATAAGGTATTTAGAGGGAAGAATCACGGACATGGAGGATGAATTGAGGAGACAAAAGGAATAAAGAGGAGGCGATTTATAGATGGACA
>Ga0153994_1000159_pt1 | contig 24624 bp, 29 predicted proteins | sample TSNC078MetaG_FD_104735 | JGI IMG/M metagenome (GOLD analysis project Ga0153994, IMG submission 104735) | Attine ant fungus gardens microbial communities from North Carolina, USA - TSNC078 MetaG | ecosystem: Host-associated > Fungi > Mycelium > Unclassified | place: USA: North Carolina, Lumber...
CAGCGACATGACTGTGAAGAACGCCTCGATCGCGCCGGCGCCGCCCAGGAGGTGACCGGTGGATGCCTTGGTCGCCGACACGGGGATGCCCTCCAGCAGGCCGCCGAACACGCGACGCAGCGCGTTGTACTCGGCGATGTCGCCCACCGGCGTGCTCGTGGCGTGCGCGTTGATGTGCGCGACGTCGGACAGCGACGCTCCAGCGCCCTCGACCGCGGCGATCATCGCACGGGCGGCCGCCGAACCCTCTGGGTCCGGAGCGGTGATGTGGTACGCGTCGCTGGTGACGGAGCCGCCGACGAGCTCGGCGTAGATCTTCGCGCCGCGCGCCTTGGCGTGCTCCTCGGTCTCGAGCACGAGCGCCGCGGCGCCCTCTCCGAGCACGAAGCCGTCACGCGTGACGTCGTACGGCCGGGACGCGGTCGCCGGGTCGTCGTTGCGCTTCGACAGCGCCTGCATGGCGGCGAAGGACGCGATCGGCAGCGGGTGGATGGCCGCCTCGGAGCCTCCGGCGATGACGATGTCGGCGAGGCCCTGCTGCAGGTGGTCGTATGCATTCGCGATCGACTCCGTGGAGGACGCGCACGCCGACACGACGGTGCGGATGCCTGCACGGGCGTGCAGGTCCATGCCGATCGCTGCCCCGGGGCCGTTCGGCATGAGCATCGGGACGGTCATCGGCATGACGCGGCGTGGGCCGCGCTCTCGCAGGGTGTCCCATGCGTCGATCAGGGTCCAGACGCCGCCGATGCCGGTCGCCCAGTCCACGGCGAGCCGCTCAGGCTCGACCTCGGGGGAGCCGGCGTCGGCGTACGCCTCGCGCCCGGCGATGAGGGCGAACTGGCTCGACGGGTCGAGGCGCTTGACCTCGTGGCGTTGGAGAACGGAGGCGGCGTCGACCCTCGCCTGAGCGGCGAACGTGACGGGGAGCTCCAGCTCGGAGACCCACTCCTTCTCGATGGTGCTGGCGCCGGACTCGCCGGCGAGCAGCGCCTTCCAGCTCTCAGCAGCTGTGCCACCGAGGGGCGACGCTGCGCCCACGCCGGTGACGACGATCTTCTTGGTCATAACGGCAACTCTCCGTAGATGGAACACGGCACGCGCTCATGGCGCGGCCAACCGCGGGGGACCGGACATCGGGGGTGCCGAGCCGGTCCCGACCGCGAGGGACGTTTCTCGTGCGGGGTTAGGCCTGAGCCTTGACGATGAACTCGACGGCGTCGCCGACGGTCTTGAGGTTCTTGACCTCTTCGTCCGGGATCTTGACGTCGAACTTGTCCTCGGCGTTGACCACGATGGTCATCATCGAGATGGAGTCGATGTCCAGGTCGTCGGTGAACGACTTGCCCAGCTCGACAGTGTCGGTCGCGATGCCGGTCTCGTCGTTGATGAGCTCGGCCAGGCCGGCAAGAACTTCTTCGGTGGACAATGCCATGTGTTTTCTCCTTGAGGGGGTGTCGTTTGACCGTTGAACAGTTTAGGGCAGCACGACGACCTGTGCGCCGAACACGAGTCCTGCGCCGAAGCCGATCTGCAGCGCGAGCCCGCCGGACAGCTCAGGATGCTCCTGCAGCAGGCGGTGGGTCGCCAACGGGATGGAAGCCGCCGAGGTGTTCCCGGTCGTCTCGATGTCACGCGCGATGGCGACGGTCTCCGGCAGTTTGAGCTGCTTGGCGAACTCGTCGACGATGCGCATGTTGGCCTGGTGGGGGATGAACGCCGCGAGCTGGTCGGGGGTGACGCCCGCCGCATCCAGTGCCTGCTTGGCAACCTTCGCCATCTCCCAGACCGCCCAGCGGAAGACCGTCTGGCCCTCCTGGCGGAGCGTCGGCCACGGCTTCTCGCCGTCGCGGAACTCCACGAGGGTGCCGTCCATCCCGACGGCGTCCGCCTTCGAGCCGTCGGAGCCCCAGATGGTCTTGGAGATGCCGGGGAACTCGCTCGGGCCGATGACGACAGCGCCTGCGCCGTCGCCGAGGAGGAACGAGATGGTGCGGTCGGTCGGGTCGACGACGTCGGACAGCTTCTCGGCGCCGACGACGAGCGCGTAGTGCGCGACCCCCGTGCGGATGAGCGCATCCGCCTGGGCGACGGCGTACGCGTATCCGGCGCACGCGGCGTTCATGTCGTATGCGGCAGCAGGGTTGGCGCCGACGCGGTCGGCGAGCACGGCGGAGAGCGACGGCGTCTGCCGTGCGTTGCTGATGGTGGCGACGATCACGAGGTCGATCAGCGCCGGGTCGACGCCGGAGGCGGCGATCGCCTCCTTCGAGGCCTCGGTGGCGAGGTCGACGGCGAGCACGTCGTGGCTGGCCCTCGTCCGCGTCACGATGCCGGTGCGCTGCCTGATCCACTCGTCCGAGGAGTTGATCGGGCCGACGAGGTCGTCGTTCGGCACGACGACGTCGCCGCGTGCCGCACCGATGGACAGGATGCGCGTGTATTGCGGGCCGTGGGCCTGCTGGAGCGTCGGGTGGGTCATCTGCGTCCTCCTAGGCGGCCTGGTCGATGAGGTCGAACGCGGCGGGCAGGTCGTCCGGCGTCTTGACCGCGACGCTCGGGATGCCCTTCAGACCGCGCTTGGCGAGGCCGACGAGAGCGCCGGCTGGGGCCACCTCGACGATACCGGTGACCCCGGCGGCCTGGAACGCCTCCATGCAGAGGTCCCAGCGCACGGGGGAGGACACCTGGCCGACCAGGAGCCTCAGGAACTCGGCTCCTGAGGCGACGCGCGAGCCGTCCTTGTTGGTCCACAGCGGCAGCGTCGGGTCGTTCGTCGCCAGCGTGGATGCGAACGCCTCCAGCGCGGGGACGGCCGGCGCCATGTAGCGGGTGTGGAACGCTCCGGCGACCTGCAGCGGGATGACCCTGGCGCGGGCCGGCGGGTTCTCGGAGAGCGCGGCGAGTGCATCCACTGCCCCTGCGACGACGATCTGGCCGCCGCCGTTGTAGTTGGCGGGGGAGAGGCCGAGCTCGTCCAGCTTCGCCAGCAGCTCCGTCTCGTCTGCGCCGATGACCGCGCTCATTCCGGTGGCGGTCTCGGCCGCTGCGGCTGCCATGGCGGCGCCACGCTCGCGCACGAACGCGACGGCGTCCGTCTCGCTGAGGACGCCTGCGCCCGCCGCTGCTGTCAGCTCGCCGACCGAGTGCCCAGCGATGCCGCCGATGCGGTCGCGGCGTCCGTCCGCGAACAGGGCGGAGAGCGTGAGGAGCCCGGCCGAGACGATGAGGGGCTGGGCGACGGCCGTGTCGCGGATCGTGTCCGCGTCGCTCACGGTGCCGTGCGCGACGAGGTCGATGCCGACGGCGTCGGAGATGCCGGTGAGCTGGTCGCGGAACCGCGGCTCGGTGAGCCAGGGGTCGAGGAAGCCAGGGGTTTGGGAGCCCTGCCCAGGGCACACGATGACGATCACGGGTTCCAGTCTGCCAATCTTCCGCGGTGCGGATGTGTCGAACGGATACCAAGTATCCCGGAAACCTTTGTTCCGGAGTGACAAGGATCTCAGGGGCGGCGCGGGCCGTCCGGCTCGTTGATGGAGCCGACGATCAGCGCAGCCTGCAGGATGAGCGCCTCTCTGGCGCCCGTCGCATCCCAGCCGATGACCTCAGAGACGCGCTTCAGCCTGTATCGGACGGTGTTCGGGTGCACGAACAGTTCGCGGGCCGTCGCCTCCAGCGAGCGGCCGTTGTCGAGGTAGCACCAGAGCGTTGTCAGCAGCTCGGTCGAGTGCGCCTGGAGCGGACGGTAGATGCGGTTGATCAGCGTTGCACGCGCCAGCCCGTCGCCGGCGAAGGCGCGCTCCGGCAGCAGATCGTCCGCGTGCACGGGGCGCGGGCAGTTGCGCCAGGCGCGGGCGACCGCGAATCCGGCCAGCGCTGCTTTGGCGCTCTTCGACGCATCCACCAGGCTCGGCACCTCGTGGCCGAGCACCAGGTGGCCGGCGCCGAATCCTGGCTCGAGCTGCGTCGCGATCTCCAGGAAGCTGACCACCGGGGTCGCGCCGATGGCGTCGTCCGGGGTGGATGCGCTCGGCCAGGCCCGTCCGATGACGAGCACCAGCCTGCTGCCCTGCACCCCGATCAGCACGTCAGCCGACATGTGCCGCGCCGTGCGGCGCAACTGGTCGACGTCGAGGAGCTTGGGCGCCGTGCCGACGAGCACGGAGACCTCGCCGTGGCCGTGCCAGCCCAGCGCCGCGATCCTGCTCGGCAGCTCGTCGTCGTACTCGCCGGTCAGGATGCTGTCCACCACGAGCGCTTCGAGTCGTGCGTCCCAGAGACCGCGGGCCTCTGCGGCGCGCGCGTACACGTCCGCCGCTCCGAACGCGATCTCGCGGGAGTACAGCAGGATCGCCTCGCGGAGCGCTTCTCCGCCGTTCTTGACCCTGTCCTCGACGACCTCGACAGTCACCTTGATGAGCTGCAGGGTCTGCTGCAGGCTGACGCTCCGGAGCAGCTCACGAGGAGCCGCCCCGAAGACGTCGGCTGCGATCCACGGCGTCGACCGCGGATCGTCGAACCACGAGATGAACGACGAGATGCCCGCCTGCGCCACGAGGCCCACCGCCGACCGCCTGCCAGGAGGCATGTCGCGGTACCACGGCAGGGTGTCCTCGAGGCGCTTCAGCGTGGCCGTTGCGAGCTCGCCGGAGATCTTGCGCAGCCACAGGAGGGTGTCTGCCTTCGACCTCTCCGCGGCCTTCTTCGGCACAGGAGCTGACTTCTTCTGCGCAGGATCTGGCGTGTTGGGCACGGGAGCCGACGTCAGCTCTCGCCGCCGGCGCTGCCGGTGGTCCCCGCGTTCACGTCGTGCAGCAGGTACTTCTCGATCGCCCACGCCGGAGCGTTCGGGTCGACCTGCCCGCGAGCGGCAAGCAGCTCGAGGGTGCGGACGACCATCGACGGACCGTCGATCTTGAAGAACCGGCGCGCAGCGGGCCTGGTGTCGGAGAAGCCGAAGCCGTCCGCACCGAGCGTCGCGAACTCACCGGGCACGAACTGCCGGATCTGGTCGGGAACCGCGTGCATGAAGTCGGTCACAGCGACGAACGGGCCGTCCGCATCCTGCAGCTTGCGGGTGACGTACGGCACCTGCTTCTCCTGCTGCGGGTAGAGGAAGTTGTGCTCCTCCGCCGCGAGGCCGTCGCGGCGCAGCTCCGACCACGAGGTGACGGACCAGACATCGGCCGACACGCCCCAGTCCTGCGCGAGCAGGTGCTGCGCCTCGAGCGCCCACGGAACGGAGACACCGGATGCGAGCAGCTGCGCCTTCGGGCCTGACACGTCCGACACGCTCAGGCGGTGGATGCCGCGCACGATCCCGTCGACGTCGACGCCCTCCGGCTCTGCCGGGTGGACGATCGGCTCGTTGTACACCGTGAGGTAGTACATGACGTTCGGGTCCGGGTGGTTGCCGCCGTACATCCGCTCAAGACCGCTGCGGACGATGTGGCCGATCTCGTAGCCGTACGCCGGGTCGTACGAGACGACGGCAGGGTTGGTGTTCGCGAGAACGAGCGAGTGGCCGTCGGCGTGCTGCAGGCCCTCGCCGGTCAGCGTGGTGCGGCCGGCGGTGGCGCCGATCATGAAGCCGCGGGCCATCTGGTCTCCTGCGGCCCAGATCGCGTCTCCGGTGCGCTGGAAGCCGAACATCGAGTAGAACACGTACACCGGGATGAGGGGCTCGCCCTGGGTGGCGTACGACGTTCCGACGTTGGTGAACGCCGCGAGAGCGCCCGCCTCGTTGATGCCGACGTGGATGATCTGGCCCTGCGGGCTCTCCTTGTAGGCCAGGAGCAGCTCGCGGTCCACCGAGGTGTAGTGCTGGCCGTTCGGGTTGTAGATCTTCGCGTTCGGGAAGAACGCGTCCATGCCGAAGGTGCGCGCCTCGTCCGGGATGATCGGGACGATGCGGTGACCGAAGTCCTTCGCGCGCAGCAGGTCTTTCAGCAGACGCACGAACGCCATCGTGGTGGCGATCTCCTGCGTGCCGGAGCCCTTCTTGGAGATGGCGTACGCCGAGTCGTCGGGGAGGTTGAGCTGCGTGTACTTGCTGCGCCGCTCCGGCACGTAGCCGCCGAGCGCGCGGCGACGGTCGTGCAGGTACTGGATCGCCTCGTCCTCTGGGCCGGGGTTGTAGTACGGCGGAAGGTACGGGTTCTCCTCGAGCTGCGCATCCGACACCGGGATGCGCATGGCGTCGCGGAACGTCTTCAGGTTGTCGAGTGTCATCTTCTTCATCTGGTGGGTCGCGTTGCGGCCCTCGAAGCTCGGACCGAGGCCGTAGCCCTTGATGGTCTTCGCGATGATGACGGTGGGCTGGCCCTTGTGCTCGGTGGCAGCCTTGAACGCCGCGTACACCTTGCGGTAGTCGTGGCCGCCGCGCTTGAGGCCCCAGACCTGGTCGTCTGTGTAGTCCTTGACCAGTTCGAGGGTGCGCGGGTCGCGGCCGAAGAAGTTCTCGCGCACGTATGCGCCGTTCTCCGTCTTGTAGGTCTGGTAGTCGCCGTCCGGGGTCTGGTTCATCAGGTTGACCAGGGCGCCGTCCGAGTCGCGGGCGAGCAGGTCGTCCCACTCGCGGCCCCAGATCACCTTGATGACGTTCCAGCCGGCTCCGCGGAAGTAGCTCTCGAGCTCCTGGATGATCTTGCCGTTGCCGCGCACAGGGCCGTCGAGGCGCTGCAGGTTGGCGTTGACCACGAAGGTCAGGTTGTCGAGCTTCTCGTTCGCTGCCACCTGGAGCTGGCCGCGGCTCTCGACCTCGTCCATCTCGCCGTCGCCGAGGAACGCCCAGACGTGCTGGTCGCTCGCATCCTTGATGCCGCGGTTGGTGAGGTACTTGTTGAGCTGCGCCTGATAGATCGCGTTGATCGGGCCGAGGCCCATCGACACGGTCGGGAACTGCCAGAACTCCGGCATGAGGCGCGGGTGCGGGTACGACGACAGGCCGCCGCCCGCGTGCGACTTCTCCTGGCGGAAGCCGTCGAGCTGGTCGGCGCTCAGGCGGCCCTCGAGGAAGGCGCGGGCGTACGGGCCGGGGGAGGCGTGGCCCTGGAAGAAGATCTGGTCTCCTCCGCCAGGGTGGTCCTGACCGCGGAAGAAGTGGTTGAAGCCGATCTCGTAGAGCGTCGCGCTGGAGGCGTAGCTCGAGAGGTGGCCGCCGACGGCGATGCCTGGGCGCTGCGCGCGGTGCACCATGACGGCCGCGTTCCAGCGGATCCAGGCGCGGTAGCGGCGCTCGACCTCTTCGTCGCCGGGGAATTCCGGCTCGTTCTCCGGGGAGATGGTGTTGATGTAGTCCGTGGTGGGAACCATCGGAACACCGAGCTGCAGTTCTTTGGAGCGCTTGAGCAGGCTCAGCATGATCTCACGAGCGCGCTCGTGGCCATGGGCCGCAACCAGTGCGTCGAGGGATTCCTGCCATTCGGCGGTCTCCTCCGGGTCCGAATCGATGTGATTCACCGAGTACGGGTCCTGGTCGTTTACAGTCACCCTCGACCTCTTTCTTGTGTCGGATAGATGGTAGACGGAGCTGATCGCTGTCGGGTCACAACAAGGGCGATGGCACCATCTGCCAGCCTAGCCTCACTCCGCGCCTCCCGTTGACCGCTCCATTTGACTCCACGGCAAGCGGGTCTAAGCTGTGTGCTCGTGCGTGCGCGGCATTCCGATCCGCGAGCGTCGAAAGGAAACACCATGGCTCTGGAGAACGACACCCAGGCACCCGACTTCGAACTCGTCGACCAGTACGGCCAGACGGTGAGGCTCAGCGACTTCCGCGGCACGAAAGCGGTGGCGCTGGTCTTCTTCCCGCTCGCCTTCTCCGGCACCTGCACGGGCGAGCTGTGCGCGCTGCGCGACAACCTCAACCTGTTCAAGGACCACGCTGTCGAGCTGATCGGCATCTCCGTCGACTCCAAGTACACCCTTCGCGCGTGGGCGGAGCAGGAGGGATACGACTTCACCCTCCTCGCCGACTTCTGGCCGCACGGCGAGATCTCCAAGGAATACGGCGTGTTCCTGCAGGAGAAGGGCTTCGCCAACCGGGCGACGTTCGTGATCGACGAGTCCGGCATCATCCGGGCGTCGTTCATCACGGCCCCCGGCGAGGCGCGCTCGATCGAGGCGTACAAGGCGGCGCTGGAGCTGCTCCCGCTGCACGTCGGCTAGGCTGACGGGCTGAAGGGCCTTTAGCTCAGCTGGTAGAGCGCCACGTTTACACCGTGGATGTCGTCGGTTCGATCCCGGCAGGGCCCACCCATATCGCGCGGTCGTCGGTTCGATGCGGTGCACGGAGGCAGGGCCCACCAAAACGGAGCTATCGTCGGTTCGATGCGGTGCCCGGGGGCAGGGCCCACCACTATCGCGCGGTCGTCGGTTCGATGCGGTGCACGGAGGCAGGGCCCACCAAAACGGAGCTTTCGTCGGTTCGATGCGGTGCCCGGGGGGCAGGGCCCACCCACATAGCGCAAAGCACGCGCTAGGCTCCCCGCATGCCCGACGGTCCGTATCGCTGGTTCGTGTATGCCGAGATCGCCCTCGCGGTCGTCACCTTCGTCGCCCTTTGTTTCGTGGTGGCGCCGTACGGACGGCACGGCCGCTCCGGATGGGGGCCGACCGTGCCCGCGCGGGTCGGCTGGGTCGTGATGGAGAGTCCGGCATCCATCGTCTTCCTGCTGTTCTACCTGCTCGGCGACCACCGGTTCGAGCTGGTGCCTCTGCTGTTCCTGGCGCTGTGGCAGCTCCACTATGTGCAGCGTGCCTTCGTCTACCCGTTCCTGATGCGCACCGGGTCCAGGATGCCCGTGTCCGTCGTGGGGATGGCGATCCTGTTCAACCTGCTCAACGCGTGGGTGAATGCGCGGTGGATCTCGCAGTACGGCCAGTACGCGAACAGCTGGCTCGCCGACCCTCGGTTCTGGATCGGCGTGGTCGTGTTCCTCGCCGGGTTCTCGCTCAACCTCGGTTCCGACCGCATCCTGCGCAGGCTGCGGGGTGCGCGATCCGGCGGGTACAGCATCCCGCGCGGTGGGGGATACCGCTGGGTGTCCAGCCCGAACTACCTGGGCGAGATGGTGGAGTGGACGGGTTGGGCGATCGCGACCTGGTCGCTCGCCGGGCTGGCGTTCGCGCTGTACACGGTCGCGAACCTCGCACCGCGGGCGATGGCGAACCACCGCTGGTACCTGGAGACGTTCGACGACTATCCGCCGGAGCGCAAAGCGATCGTCCCCTATCTGCTCTGACGGTGGTGCCGCGTACGCTGACCGCAGACGGGGCCGGCCAGCGGTCGCCGGCTGACGGACGAACGGAGCGGAGCGGTGCCGGAGAGCGTCGAGCAGTGGTGGGCGCGCCGCCAGTGGTCGAAGGGCGAGGAGACGCCGTACCCGATCGGGCGATATCGCACGGACTGGGAGCGCTACCCCATGCTGATCCGGCAGTACCACCCCGACCTCAACCACGGCATCGTGCTCAGCCAGGTGCCGCCCGCCGCCGAGGTCTACCTGCTCTGGGTGTGCGACTCGGGGCACCGCTTCGTCGCGACCCCGGAGGAGCAGCGCTCGCGTCCTGGCGGAACGCGACGGAGGTCGGCGTGGTGCCCTGCCTGCGCGGAGGGCGCAGCGCCGCGCCGCATCCGGATGCCGCAGCAGGACGACGGAATGCACGTCTGCGGCCACGCACGCGACCCCCGCAGGATCGAGCACGACCCAGGCGACGACCGCTGCTTTCTGTGCCGCAGGCTCGACGGGGAGCGACTCACCCGTGAGGAGCTGGTGACGCTGGCAGCGCCGGGATCGCGTGTGGCGGTTTCGGCGGAGAACGGCACGGCGCGCACGCACTCCTGGCAGTGCGACAGGGGGCACCCGGTCTACGAGGCGAGCATCGAGCGCATCCTGAGCGGCCGCCGCTGCCCTGTCTGCCGGCACGCGGCGGCGGGGGCGGACGCTGTCGCGGTCGGGGACGCGTTCGTGAGCAGGTGGGCGCCGACTCCGGCGTCCGCCGCGGAGCCGGCACTGAAGCAGCGGATCGCCGAACGGCTCGACGTCGATCTCGGCAACAACGCTGTGCGGGTCGCCCGGCCGTTCTTCTCGCACCTGGAGGTCTGGCCGGACATCGTGATCCCCGAGCTCAGGATCGCGATCGAGTACGACACGACGGGCAGGCACGGGCTCGAGCACGTGGGTCGCAGGGAGGCGACGGACAGGAAGAAGGACAGACTGCTGCGGGCGACCGGCTGGGAGGTGGTGCGCATCCGGTGCGGCAAACTGCAGCCGATCGGGCCGTGGGATCTGACGGCCGGTGGGGTCAGCGCTGTGCTGGTGGACCGCATCCTGGAGCGGCTGGGGGAGATCAGGGGCGAGCTGATCGTCGGTGCGTATCGCCGGTGACGACGCGGCACGGAGAACGCCCGGAAATGCACGTAATTCCGCGGAAACTCTGCACTCGTGCAAGGTCGGTGGCCATCGCTACGCTGAACCCGTACCGGCCCGACGAACGGCCGGGAGAACCGACATTAAGGAGAGGCCGATGGCTTCGACACTCAACCCCTACCTCAACTTCCGCACCTCGGCGCGCGAGGCGATGGACTTCTATCAGTCGGTCTTCGGAGGGGACGTGCAGCGGAGCACCTTCGCCGAGTTCCAGGTCAGCACAGACCCGGAGGAGAAAGACCTCATCATGCACTCCCAGCTGACGACACCGTCCGGCTTCACGCTGATGGTGGCCGACGTGCCGAAGCACATGGACCTGGCCGAAGGCTCGAACATCTCGGTCTCCCTGAGCGGCGACGACGAGGAGGAGCTGTCCGGATACTTCGCCAAGCTGATCGAGGGCGGCACGGTGGTCGAGCCGCTGTCGAAGGCGCCGTGGGGCGACAGCTTCGGGATGGCCGTGGACAAGTTCGGCGTCTCCTGGCTGGTGAACATCGCCGGAACGCCCCCGCAGGGCTGAATCGAGCATGAGCCTGTCGTCGGCCGCCGGTCCCGTGGTGGTGGGGGTGTATCCCGGCCAGCCGGTCGCCGTCGACCAGGAGGCCGCCGCGCTGGCGGCGCTGCTCGACCGGCCGATGGTGTGCGCGTACGTGACGCCGGACAGCGATCTCACCGAGTGGGAGCGCGCCGACCTGCGCCGGGAGGCATCGCTGCATCCGGAGGCTGTCGCCCCGGAGGACGAGCGGTTGGCGGTCGACCTCGCCGCCGCGATCACGGCGGCGCTGGCGGACGCGTCGTCGGTGTCCGATGCGGTCGCGGGCGGTGCGCGCGCGTTGCGTGGCGGCTGGGTGCTGCGGATGCTGGCCGGCGACCCGGCGAAGGCGCTCGCCAGGCTCGCGGACGAGCAGGATGCGGCCATTGTCGTGGTGGGGACGCACCAGGCCGGTTTCGGCCACGCGGTGGAGGAGTGGCTGTCCGGGTCGGTGGCTGTGCAGCTCACGCGGGCGCAGCTGCGGTCGGTGCTCGTGGTGCCGATCGGGCACGAGTCCCGGCGCACGCCGGCGTTGGGGTGACGGCGGGTGGCGGGGAGCGGTCCCCGTCGTCCTGCAGGGCAAAACGCAGGGCAGGATGCAGGACAGAACAGCAGGGGAAGGGGAACACATGTCAACGCTGGAGGGGCGCGATGCGTCTGCGCTGCTGGTGATCGACGTGCAGAACGGCGTCATCGACGGCGCGTACCGCCGAGACGAGGTGGTCGGCACGATCCGTTCGCTCGTCGACCGGGCGAGGGACGAAGGAGTGCCTGTGGTCTGGATCCAGCACTCGGACGACAACATCGAGTACGGAAGCGACGCCTGGCAGTACGTCCCGGAGTTGAGCCGTGCCGACGACGAGGCGCTGGTGCCGAAGCACTATGCGGACGCCTTCGAGGAGACCGCGCTGGAAGAGGTGCTCGCCTCGGCCGGCGTCGGACGGATCGTGGTGACGGGGTCGCAGACCGACGAGTGCATCCGGTCGACCATCCACGGCGGGCTGACCCGTGGCTACGACGTGACGCTGATCGGCGACGCGCACACCACGGAAGACCTCAGTGAGTGGGGAGCGCCGACACCGGATCTCGTCGTCGCCCACACGAACCTGTACTGGGGCAACCATCGCGCGCCCGGCCGCACGGCCGAGGTGGTCGCGGCGGCCGACGTCAGGCTCGGGTGAACGTCGACACGGCGACGCGGCCGGGGGAGCGGATAGCGTCGCGCGGCGGGGTGAGCATCCATCGCTGGTCTGAGGACGACCTCGCCGTCCTGCGCCGGGCGAACACGGCAGAGATGACGGCCTTCCTCGGCGGCCCAGAGCCAGAGGAAAAGGTGCTCGACCGGCACGAACGCTACCTGCGCTACTGGCAGAACGGCGAGGCGCGGATGTTCACGATCCGGGTGGACGATGCGGCGGAACCCGTCGGTTCGGTGGGGTACTGGGAGACCGTCTGGCACGACGAGCCTGTGTACGAAGCCGGCTGGGGTATCGCGACCGGCTATCAGGGGCGAGGGATCGCATCCCTGGCACTGGCGGCGTGCCTGGGCGACGCAGCGACGCACGGGGACCGCCGGGCCGTCCTGGCGTTTCCGCGCGTCGACAACGCGGCGTCGAACGCGCTCTGCCGGGCGGTCGGCTTCGTCTGCGCGGGAGAGGAAGGATTCGAATACCCGAAAGGGCACCCGATCCGAGTGAATGCCTGGGTGTATGAACTGCGGGATAGCGCGGGGATCGCCGGAGGGTGAGCTGCGGTCTGCCGGCGTGTGGCTGCCCGGTCAGGGTGTGAGCACGATGCGGCTGGTGGTGGACGTGTCAGCCCATGCGGTGGCGACGTCGGCGAGGGGGACGGCGACCGCATCCAGCTGGAACGCGCCGGAGGCGATGGTGTCGGCCAGCGCAGGCAGGGCGTCCAGGATGTCGCGCGTCGGGACAGAGCCCTGTCCGCTGCCGACGATGCGGAGGTCGGCTGCGCGGAGAGCCGCGGACGGGATGGGGGCCGTGCGGCCGGCGACAGAGCCGATCTCGATCCAGGTGAGGAGGCGCGATCTGTCGCCGCGGGCGGTCACGAGGCCGGTGATGGCTGCCGCGGCCGGCTCGCCCCAGAGATAGTCGAGCACCACGTCCACGTCGGCCGCCGCCTGCCCGACGGCGTCCGCGATCGCGGCAGGGTCACCGGCGATGGAGACGGTGGCTGTCGCGCCGAGGGGCGCAAGGGCGGAGAGCTTCGCGTCGTCGCGTCCGGCGGCCACGATCGCGTCGGCGCCGAGGAGCCCGGCCACCTGCACCGCCAGGCTTTCTGCGCTGCCCGTGGCGCCGAGGATCAAGACGCTCTGCCCGCGTTCGAACCGCATCCGGCTGCGGAGAGCCAGCCACGACGACATCGCCGGGTTCATCGCGGCGGCCACCAGGATCGGGTCTGCGTCGTCCGGCAGCAGGATGCTGCGGCGGCGGTCGATCACGGTCTGCTGCGCCATCGAGCCGAGCGAGGTGTCCGGGAGGATGAAGTACCGGAGCGCGCCGGAGGCGTCTCTCCCGACGCCGTCGATGCCGGGGATCAGTGGGAGCTCGTCCGTGCTCGTGTAGTGGCTGCCGTCCGCCTGGGAGCGCACCCGAGGGTGGAGGCCGGCAGCGAGGACGTCGACCACCAGCGCGTCCTCGCCGGATGCGTGCGGGGCGGGCACCTCGGCGAACGCCGGGGAGGAATCGAACGACGATACGACTGCGGCCTTCACGGGGACCTCCACGATATAGTTGGTAACACGAAGTATTATTAGTTCGTAACACCAACTATGTCAAGGAGAGCCTGCCCATGGCCGACGATGCGCACCGCGAGGCGGACGATGACGCCCTGATCGACGCTCTGGTGCAGTTCTCCTACCGGGCGATGGGTGTGCTCAGCAGGATCGCCGCGGAGAACGACCTGTCGCTGACCCAGCTGCGGGTGCTCGGCATCCTGCGCGACCGCCAGCTGAGGATCACGGTGATCGCCGACTATCTCGGGCTCGAGAAGTCCACGCTGTCCGGCCTGGTGGACCGCGCGGAGAAGCGCGGGCTGGTCGAGCGGACGCCGTCCGTCAGCGACCGCAGGGCGGTGGAGGTGCGGCTCACGGCGCGCGGGCAGGAACTCGGTGCGCAGCTCACGGCGCAGCTCCGGCGGGAGCTGGCGCCGTACACCTCGACGCTCGGAGGGGCGGAGCAGGGGCAGGTGCGCACACTGGTGGAGCGGATGCTCGGGGCAGGTCCGCAGTAGTCCGGCCGGTTCGCAGTGCTCCGGCTTGAGCGAGCCGCGAGGGCAGCGTGCGGGGTGCACGCAGCGTGCTCCAGAAACTGGGGGCGGCGCATCCTGAGCGACGGTGGCAGACTGCGGGCATGGGTATCGAGGAGTGGTGGAGCGATCTGTCGGGCTTCGAGCAGCAGTGGCTCATCGCGAACAACGGGGATGCGATCCCGGACGGCATCGTCGCGTCGATCGTGGAGGCGGGAGGCTCGGTCGAGATCGTCGGAGCTGAGGACGAGGCGGACGACGTTCCTCCCGGCAGCTACCTGACCGATGAGGACGTCGACTGGATCGAGGAGGTCGCGAACGCCGAAGGCGATGAGGACCTCGACGAGGAGGACGACTCTCTCGACGAAGACGACGAAGACGACGATGACGGCGTCGACGTCGCGCTCGACGGCGGGGAGGACGCCGACCTCGGCTTCGACGACGAGGACCTCGACGAGGAGGAGTGAGCCGCGCGCTGCCGGCCGGGACGCCAGATGCGGTTTGCGTCGCCTGAGCCCAGCCGTCGCTTGCGTCGCATGAGCCCAGGTGTAGTTTGCGTCGCATGACAGACACCGCCGTTCTCGATTGGCTGCTCGACTCCGATCCCGCGCTGCGCTGGCAGGTCGAGCGCGACCTGCTCGGCGCGCCCCCTGAGGTGTGGGCCGTCACCAGGGCACGCGTCGCCACGGAGGGTTTCGGCGCCCGACTGCTGGCAGAACAGGATGCGGACGGGCAGTGGGCGGGCGGGGCGTACTTCCCTGGCGACATGGAGTTCGACCATCCGGACCCGCGCGACGACGGCGGCCAGCCGTACACCGCCACCACCTGGAGTCTCAACGCTCTGCGCGAGTGGGGCGTCGACGCCGCCGTCCTTGCGGGCACCGCGGAGAAGCTCGCCGCCAACAGCCGGTGGGAGTACGAGGATCTGCCGTACTGGGGCGGCGAGGTCGACTGCTGCATCAACGGCTTCACCCTCGCGAACGGCGCGTGGCTCGGCGCGGACGTGTCCGGGCTCGCGCAGTGGTTCGTCGAGCACAGGATGGCGGACGGAGGGTGGAACTGCGAATGGGTGGATGGGTCGACCAGATCGTCGTTCCACTCCACGCTCAACAGCCTGAAAGGGCTGCTCTTCTTCGAGGGCGCGACCGGTGGCAGCGACGCGCTGCGGGCGGCGAGGCATGCAGGCGAGGAGTATCTGCTGGAGCGCCACCTCCTGCATCGCCGGTCGACGGGCGAGGTGGTTGCGCCGTGGGCGACGCGATTCGGCTACCCGTTCCGCTGGCAGTACAGCGTGCTGAACGCCGCCGACTACGCGAGGGCGGCCGCGCTGCACGACGACGCTGCGCCCGATCCGCGGTTGGCCGAAGCGGTGGAGCTGATCCGGGCATCCCGAACGGCGGACGGCAGGTGGCTGCAGGAGTACCGCCACCCTGGACGGGTCTGGTTCGACGTCGATGTGCCGCCGGGGGAGCCGTCGCCGTGGCTGACTTTCCACGCCACGCGCGTTCTGGAGTGGTGGGACGCCGCGAACGCGTCGGCCGGAGTGCAGGACGCAGCGGCAGACGACGCGCACAGGTCGGACGCGCCAGGGGATTGACGAGCGAGCCGCGGAGGGCCACGGTGAGCGGCGAACCGGATGGCGGGTCGATCCGACAGGGGCGGACGAAGAGACCGCAAGCCCGGTGTGGCGGCGGCCGTGCGAGACCGCACGGCCGCCGTCCTCGACGCCGGCGACCGCATCCCGCGCCCGACACGAACAGAACGGCCGGCACAGCGGCCGGAAGAGAGAGGGGAGCCAGTGACCGTTCAGCTCAACAAGGATGCCCTCGCGCACGCGCGCGGCCTGCTGCACAGCGGCGACGTGGTCGCGGACGAGCGCGACGACTGGAGCGAGCACGCGCCGTCTGCGGACGACGAGAACGCGTTCATCGACAAGCACGGCATGGCCGAGTTCGCGAAGTGGCATCTCGGAGAGGACACGTCGAAGACGGAGGGCACCAAAGGGCGGTACTCGTTCCCGTACGGCGACTTCCGGAAATTGCACCGCTGCGCGGTGATCTCCGGCGAAAGCAGAGCGGGGCAGTACGACCACCGGACCATCGAGAAGGCGCTGAAGGACCTGCTGGGCGGCATCGACCGCCACCGGGACACAGGAACAGGAGCACGACGATGAGCGACGCACGAGAGAGAGCACAGGAAACCGCCTCTGCGGAGGCGCCTGAGACCGCGCAGGACGACACGGACCCGGACACGGAGGAGGGCAAGCTGCTCGACGGCCGCGAGCCGTACGACGCGGACGGCGTCGTCGAGCCAGGGCACGACGCCGCACCTGGCGCGCCGGACGACGGCGCAGGCACGGACGACATCGCCGCGGAGCCGCTCGACGACGATCAGCTCTGACCGGGATGTTCGCCGGATTCCAGACCGACGACATCGACGTCGGGGACAGCGTCGTCCACGTTCGGCACGCCGGTGACGGCCCGGCCGTCGTCCTCCTGCACGGGCACCCGCGCACGGGGTCGACCTGGCACGGGGTGGCCCCCTCTCTGCTCGAGCGGGGGTTCACGGTGGTGGTCCCCGATCTGCCGGGCTACGGCGCATCCACTGCCCCCGACCCGCAGCCGGATCACGCTCGGCACTCCAAGCGGGCGACGGCGGAGCGCATCCTGGCGACGATGGATGCTCTCGGCCACGACCGGTTCGCGCTGGTCGGGCACGACAGGGGCAGCTATGTGGCGTTCCGGCTCGCCCTCGACCATCCGGAACGGGTGCCGAGGCTGGCGCTGCTCGACTGCATCCCGATCGTGGAGCACCTGGAGCGCATCACCCCGGAGTTCGCCACGGCGTGGTGGCACTGGTTCTTCTTCGCCCAGCCGGGCACCCCTGAGCGGGTGATCCTGGCCGATCCGGATGCCTGGCACCACGGCGATCCTGAGCGGATGGGGCAGGAGAACCACGACGAGTGGCGGCGCGCGATGCGCACCAGGAGCGTGGTGCTGGCGATGCTGGAGGACTACAGGGCCGGGCTCACCGTCGACGTGGCGCACGAGAAGGAGGACCGGCGCGCCGGCCGGCGGATCGAGCAGCCGCTGCTGGTGCTCTGGTCGGGCCGCGACGACCTGGAGGAGCTGTTCGGCGACCCGCTCTCGATCTGGCGCGACTGGGCGGACGAGGTCAGCGGCGGCCCGATCGATTCCGGGCACCACATGGCGGAGGAGCGCCCGGACGAGTTGGCCGCTACGCTGGGGGCGTTCCTGGACCCGCTGTTCGGTGACCCGCCGCACGACGCGTGACACTCAACCCCTACCCGGGGAAACCGCAGGGCGATACTGCGCGGGGCGTGAAGAGCAGGAACGTGACCGCATGCATTGTGGCCGCCGCGATCGTGATCGCCGCCTTCACGGGCTGTGCGAGCGCCACGTCGTCGCTTCGGCAGCCACCCCGGACGACCGCTCGGCCGTCAAACGCGTGGCGGAATCGGGAGCGGGTCACCGAACGACGGCGGGGCGGCCACGAGCTGCGCGGCCTCCTCTTTCGTCACGTGATCGGGGAAGTTGTAGCGGGCGAACCTGCCCTTCGGGTCGTCGCGGGAGACCGGCATGGCGATGTTCGATCCGAGCACCGCGGCCCCGAGTGCTGCGGCGTCCTTCGCGGTCAGAGGCCGATCCCTGGCGTCGCGCAGGAGGACACCCGCCCGCATCCGGTGTCCGTCGCCGAGCATCAGGCTCAGCGTGCGGCGCCCGAGGGATGCGCTGACCAGCAGCCGGCATTCCACGATGTCGGGGAATGCGGCGACGTGGCGGCCGCTCCTGATGCGGCCGCCCGCAACGTCGACCCAGGTCACGGGCGCCCACAGGCGGAACGAGATCACGATCAGGGCGAAGACCGCAGCGGCGATCGCGATGGCCACGAGGCTGCGGACCAGCAGGGATCCGTCGTCGGGAAGAAACAGCGCGGTCACGAGCCAGTCGAGGAACACGAACGTCGGCAGCACGGGCGAGGCGAACGCGAGCATTGGCCACCACGGCACCCGGCCGAGTCTGGTCCAGGTGCTCTGCGTTCGGCCCGTGTCCGGGCTGCTCGTCATCGCCCGCGACCAGGACGAGCTAGGGCTTGCCTTCTTCGCTGTACGAGGTCTGGCCGTCCGTGCCGTCGCCGTCTGCGTCGTCGCGTTCTGCGCCGTCGTCCGTTCGGCGGTCGGGGTCGAGGTCGGCGATCACGTCGCCGATGATGTTCGACTCGGGCGTCTGGTCGATGGCGCCGTCGTCGTCTCCGTCGAGCCCGTCGACCAGGCCGTTGGTCTGGTCGAAGCCGGGTTCGCTCTGGTCGTCGCGTGCGTCTGTCATGCGGGCCATGCAACACCGAATCGTGCGATCGGCAAGCCCCTTGCGCAGCGCAACAGCGGGCCGCGGTCAGCGCATGGCGCCGGTCACACGCGGGTGGCCGCCAGCAGGGCGATGATCTCGGCCGTCGTGCCGGACTCTCCGATGCGCGGGAAGACGTTGCTCACCACGAAGTCGTGGACCTCTGCCTTGCCATCGGACATCGCGTCGGTGGCGAGGGTGACGTTGTAGCCGTTCTCGTGCGCGTGGCGCGCGGTCGACTCGACACCGGCGCTCGTCGCGATGCCGGCGACCACGACCTGTGTGACGCCCTCGGTTTTCAGGTACGCATCCAGGTCGGTGCCGGTGAACGCGCCCCAGGTGTTCTTGGTGACGACGTGGTCGCTCTCGGCCCTGTGCAGCTCGGCGACGAACTCCATCGCGTCGGCCGGACGCTCGCCTGTCGCGCGGCGCTGCGTCTCGGTGCGGCCTGGCGCGCCGCCGGCGACGTTGACCAGCACGACGGGAAGACCGTGGGCGCGGAAGGCGTCGGCGAGCGCACCCGCGTTCGCGAAGACCTCGGCAGTGGGATGCGCGACAGGGTATGCGCGGATCGCGTTCTGCAGGTCGACGACGATCAGGGCGGTCTTCTGGTCGAGGGTGCTGATGGTCATGCTGGAGGCCTTTCTGACGGGCTTTCGAGCCTACGCCTGTCGCGAGACCTGCCAGGCCAGCAGCGCGTCAGCCCCGTTCCGAGTCCGGCTTCCCCGGACGCGCGTTCGCGTCGTCTCTGATGTCGATGCGGGCCACCCCTGGCTCCGTCTCCTCCACCGTGATGCGCGGCTTCGCGTCGGCCTCCGTGGACTTCGGGGCCGTTGTCAACTGGTCCTCGCGCTTCTCGTCGACGGTGAGGTCGTCGGCTGGGTCTGTCGGCATGGTAATCCTGTCGTGGTGATCGCGGTGGTCGCATCGAACGGTAGGCGGGAACGTCACAGGACGCAAGGGCGACCGGCGAGCGCCGAGAGGGGCAGCGCGTGGCCGGCAGGCTCGAGCTCAGGTCGGCTTCACCGCGCCGTCCGTGGGGGAGCCGTCCGTGATGTACCCGTCGGGGAAGGACACAGCCCGGTGCGCGGCAAGCGGACGCAGCCCGTCCGGAAGCGGGAACGGGACCGTGTACTCGATCAGCGTGGCGCCCATGTCGCCCCAGTCGTCCTTCTTGACACGGATCGCCTCCGTCGACACCTCGGTGATGCGCACGAGCAGCCAGCGGCCGTCGTCCAGCCGCAGCTCGAAGCGGTCGGCGAGGTAGCCGATGCCCAGGGCATCCAGGTGCTCCTCGGCGTCCAGCCAGTCGACCACCTCGGTGACGCGTCGGCCGAGCAGGTCGATGGCGACGAAACCGTCGCCGTCCTGCTCCATCCAGCCGAGCAGCTCTCCGTCTCCGCGGCGGTGTTCGATCCAGTGGGAGGGGGCGGTCATCGGTGATCCTGTTCCTGGTCGGCGATCGCAGCAAGGATACAACCAGCGCTCCGTCAGGCCGCCGCCTCGTCCGCTTCATGACGTGCGCCGCGGAACGGCGAGAGCGCGAGGAATGCCGTCGCGACGAGGAACCCGGCAACGCCGACCCACAGTGCAGGGCGGTAGCCGAGCCAGGTGGCGAGCAGCCCGCCGAGCGGTGCGCCGACCACGATCATCGCGCGGTTCGCCGACCGCATCGTGGTGTTCGTGCGGCCCTGCAGCGCATCCGGAGTGACGGCCTGGCGGTAGCCCATCTCGTTCGCGTTGCTGAGACCGAGCCCGAGGCCGTAGAACCCCTGTCCGATGGCGAGGACGACGACCACGGCCCACGGGGTGAGCGTGCCGGGGGCGAGTGCGATCACGCTCCAGCCGACGACCATGATCAGGTTGCTGGCGATCACCGCGACACCAGCGCCCCACCGACGCCCGACGCGGAGCGAGACCGAGCTTCCGAGCAGCGCGGCGACACCGGCTCCCGCGAGTGCGACGCCGAGCTGGAACGCGGACAGGTGCAGCCCGAGGAGCGTGAACGAGGTGAACACCGTGCCGAGGATGCTGTTGAAGAAGAACCAGGCGTGCGATCCGATCGCCATCGGCGCGAGCATCCGGTGGCGGTACACCCAGCGGAGCCCGTCGGCGATCTCCCTCCGCAGGCCGACGCGTTGAGCGACAGGTGCGCGTGCCTCGTCGACGTTGACGCGCCAGATCGCGATGGCGGAGAACAGATACGAGGCGGCATCGACCACGAGCGCGAACGCGGCGCCGACGATGGAGACGATGGCGCCGGCGACCACCGGACCAGAGGTCTGCGCGACGGCGTCGCTCTGGTCCGTGCGCGCGTGCGCTGCCACGAGCGCCGAGCGAGGCACGATGCGCGGGACGAGCGACTGCGCCGCCGCATCCCCGATCAGCGAGAGCAGGCCGACGACGGCCACGATGACGAGCAGCACAGGGATGCTCAGCGCATCGGCGACGAACAGCGCGGGGATCGCGAGCAGCACGGCAGCCCTGCCCAAGTCGCTGCCGATCAGCAGCGGCCGCCGCCGCCGACGGTCGACAAGCGCTCCGACGACGAGCCCGAACAGCAGGTACGGGAGCCAGCGGGCGGCGTTCAGCAGGCCGACGTCCACGGCCGTGCCGTGAAGCTGCGCCAGGACGAGCACCTGCAGCGCGAGAACGGTGACGTAGCTGCCGAAGCCGGAGACGGTGTACGACGCCCAGTATGCGGGGAAGCCGCGAATCCGGAAGACGTCGCGCCTCCCAGGGTCCGCCATGCCGCTCCTTCGCTCGATGCTCCGTCCAGGCTAGCGCGCGTATCCGGTCGCGACCGGCGCCTCGCGACCTGGCGCCGCTGTCAGCGCCTGCACGACGTACAGCACGCCGATCAGGAGCTGCACAGCCTTGAGCGCCACGAAGCCCCAGATCCAGAGCCCGATGGCGGCGTCCGACGGGATGCGCGAGGCCAGCAGATCCAGCACAGTCAAGGCGGCCAGTACGAGCAGCCCCCAGCGCGCGACGCCGCGCACGACACCGGCGCGGGCGACGAAGACGGCGGCGACGATCAGCGACGCCACCCACAGTGCCGTGAGAGACAGATTCACCACGGCGACCAGCATCGCGAGGACGGGACCCGCCTCCGGCGTCATCGCCGCCATGGTCGAGTACCCGGACGTAGCGATGCTCGCGACACCGAACACGATCAGCGCTGCCCTGCCTGCGACGGATGGACCCGCGATGCCCGGTTCGCCGCCGATGCCCACCGCCAGGACGACGAGCGCGGCGATCAGGATCACGGCGGACAGGGTGCCGAGGAGCGGCGTGTCTTCGAAGACGTAGAGCCAGGAGGTGCCGGGGAGCTGCACGAGGAAGAGCGCCTGCGTGATCAGCGGGATCACCGATCCCAGGACGATGCCCGTTCCGCCGACGAGCAACGTGCGCCGCGATGGGTCTGCTGTTGGTTCTGTGGGTGGCACTCGTGCATCCTCTCGTCGTGGACAGCATTCACGGTCCGGCACGGGATGCGCAAGCATCGCCGGACAACATGTGTCGAACGGGTCAGTCCGCTTGGCCGGCCTCCGGCGCCGCATCCACGAGGAGCCAGCGCCGCCCCTGGTCGTCGCGTTCGCGGCGCAGCCGCAGCGTCACGCCGGCGCCTGCCGGAGGGGATGCGGCGGATGCGGTGACGGCTCCAGAGGAGGGGACGGCTGCGCGGGCGGCCGCCCGCCCCAGCAGCCGCTTCGCGTCCACGCCGTGGTAACCGGCCCTGAGCAGCGCGTCCGCCAGTTCGGTGCGCGTCGCGGACAGGTGGCTCTGCCAGATCGCCAGGCAGACCAGGCTGGCGACAGCGAACAGCAGGGTGGCGGCCATGCTCAGAAAGACCGCGGTGAACGCGCGCGAGGTCAGCGTGATGGGGTACAGCGCGAGAGTCGTCGCTGCGGCCAGGACGAACAGCCCGCCCGTGACGCAGTACCCGATGAACCAGCCCTTGGCCACCGCGCCGCGGGTGTCAGGGAGCGCGATCCCGCTGGTCGGCGGCCGGATCATGCCGTGCCACCCGTCCCATCGACGCCGCCGGTCTGGCGACGGCGCCTGCGCACCGTCACGATGACCACCACCGCGGCCGCGGCGGCGATCAGCAGCAGCGCCCCGACACCGCCGACCACCCACCACAGCAGGGGAGAGGGTGCAGCGTGCGCGTCGAGGGCGGCGTAGCCGTCGAACGACGACGGCTTCCTGGAGCGCGGCTCCCGCCCAGCGGCGATGTCCGCCTTCGTCGCGGCGAGCTCCTTGGCGGTCGGGATGCCCAGCTTCTTGTCCATCAGCGGGTTCACATCCGGGTACTGCCTGGGGTCGACACGCAGCAGGTGTCCCAGGGAGATCGGGCCGTAGCCGTACCCCATCTCCGTGTCGCGCAGCAGCGGATGGTCCGTCGCGGTCGTGTTGTGGATCATCGACTGGATGATCTGGTTGGAGGTGGCTTTCGGATACTTCTGCCACACATCCGCGAGGATGCCCGCCACGATCGGCGTAGCGATCGACGTTCCCGAACCGTCCACGGAGGCGTTCCAGTCGCCGGTCGTCCTGTCTCCGATGAGGAGGAGATCGTCGCCGGGTGCGACGACGGTCGCCTCCGGGGTGATCGCCTTCTCGTCCTTGGCGTGCTCATCGCTCTCGATGTCGCCCGTTCTGCCGTATGCGCTTCCCAGGACCACCCCGTTGAGCTTCCCTGGATACGGCCCGGTGTCGAGCTGGCTGTTGGGCGCGGCGGCCAGCACGATCACGCCGTGGGCGAGCGCGTTCGTCACCGACTGGATCGCCCGGTTCGTCGCTCCGGACCATCCCACCGAGGTCGTGATGATCTTCGCGCCATCCGCCACGGCCTTGTCGATCGCGTCGCCGAACGACTTCTCACCGAGACACGGTGACCCCGACGCGTTGCCCATCCCGTAGAACCGGAGGTCGGCGTCCGGCGCGATGCCACGGATGCCGGATGCACCCTTGCCAGACCCGACGATCACGGCGGTGACGTTGGACCCGTGAAACGAAACGGCCATGTCCGTGCTGGAGGCGGGGAGCGGAGTGCCGTCCGCCGCCTCGCAGATCCCCGTGGGATCGACGATGAGATCCGCCCCATCGAACACCGGCAGCTCCGGGTTGATGCCGCCGTCGATCACGGCGACGGTGACGCCCTTGCCCGTCCAGCCTGCGGCGTGGGCGTCGGCGACGCTGTAGTAGTCGTACCACCAGTTCGAGCCCTCGGCCTGAGCGGCCGTCGGTATGGCGACGATCGCCGCAGACAGCGCGGCGGCCAGCATCCAGCGTGGTGTGTGTCTCACTATCGTCCCCCGGTCGTGAACGCGCACCGGATTCCCTGCGGCACGCGCTGAGGAGACTACTAAGACTGGGGGCAGGAGACAAATGCTGAGGCGCCGCCAACGGTGCCACTTGTTTGTATAGAATACGAACATGTTGATTCGTCTGGAAGCCGAGTCCGCTGCGTCGTTCGCCGAGCAGATCGTGGCCCAGGTGCGGCTCGGGGTGGCCAGAGGCGAGATCCGGGTGGGGGAGCGATTGCCGTCCGCTCGGGAGCTGGCCGGGTCGCTCGGGGTGAACATGCACACGGTGCTGCGCGCGTACGACGACCTGCGGGAGGCGGGGGTGATCGACCTGCGACGCGGCCGCGGAGCCGTGGTCGTCGCCGGAGATACGGCGTCGGTGCGCTCGCTGATCGAGGCGGCAGCATCCCTCGTCTCCGAGGCGGCTCGAGCAGGGATCAGCTCGAACGAGCTCTCGGTCATCATCAGGGGGATCGCGTGAGAGGACGAGGAGTCTACCGACGGATCATCGCGCTGCTGCTGAGTCTGATCCCACTCGGCTGGTTGATCGTCACGGCCGTGACGGTCGGGCCGAGACTGGGGCAGCGGATGGCGTCGCACTGGTCGGGGTCCGCGACGCCGGACGGTTTCGCTGACCCTTGGCTGTCGTTCTGGATGTTCGCCGCGATCGTCGCCGGTCTCACCGTCGGCGCGGTGGCGCTCGTCGTCTCCTCGCGCAC
>Ga0153994_1000160_pt1 | contig 24623 bp, 24 predicted proteins | sample TSNC078MetaG_FD_104735 | JGI IMG/M metagenome (GOLD analysis project Ga0153994, IMG submission 104735) | Attine ant fungus gardens microbial communities from North Carolina, USA - TSNC078 MetaG | ecosystem: Host-associated > Fungi > Mycelium > Unclassified | place: USA: North Carolina, Lumber...
GGCGACCCAGCGGGCGACCCAGCGGGCGACCCAGCCCCGATCGACGCGGCCGTCGCCGCCCGCCGCGACCGCGCGCTGCGGGGCTGGGCGGTCCTCCGCGCGGCGGCCGACGCGGGGGACCCTGACGAACTGCACCGGTTCCTCGGACGCGCCCAGGCGCTCGTTCGCGCGCGGGTCCCGCAGTGGCGCCGCCTGGTGCACGACGGCGTCGAAGAGCAGGCGGCGGAGACCCGCGTGCTGCTGGCCGCGATCGAAGTCGGGAACCACGATCCGTTGGACGTCGCGTCGCTGCAGGCCGTGCATCCATCGGCAGGGCAGGAACGCTATGGGATGTGCGGGCGCCTCACCACGTGGCCGATCGACGGAGCCTGGGCCGCGTGATGCCGGGCGCCGCCTGCCATGTCACGGAGTTTGACGCGCGCCGGATCTGTGGGAATATGGCCGAACTCAGACGGCCATAGCAGTGTCGCGGGTCGTTGCAGAGTCGCAGCGTCGCCCGCCGAAGGAGAGACAATGACGACTCCCATCGCGCCAGCGATCGCATCGAGCGGCAAGCTCAAACGGAACCTCGGCCTGTGGGCGATCGTCGGTCTCGGCCTCGGCTACATGACGCCGACCGTCGTGTTCGACACGTTCGGCATGGTCGCGAAGGACACGAACAACGTCGTCCCGTCCGCTTACCTGGTTGCGCTCGTCGTGATGATGTTCACGGCGATCAGCTACGGCAAGATGGCCGGCGCCATCCCGAGCGCCGGGTCGGCATACACCTACGTGCGCGAGTCCATCCACCCGAACGTCGGCTTCCTGGTGGGCTGGACGTCGCTCATCGACTACGTGCTGCTGCCGATGGTCAACTGCCTCATCATCCGCAGCTACCTCGAAGCGTTGTTCCCCAGCGTGCCAGGGTGGATCTGGGTGGTCATCTACTGCGCGGCCGTCACCTCGATCATCTACCTGACGATGCGCGGCACGTCCAACATCAACATGCTGCTGCTGGTGTTCTCGATCGTGGTCATGGTGGTGTTCGTGGTCATGGTGATCGCGCAGCTCGCCCAGGGTCAGGGCGCCGGGACCATCGCATCCGTGCAGCCGTTCCTGCACGACGGCGTGACGCTCGGCGCGGTGCTGACCGGCGCCACGATCGTCTGCTTCTCGTTCATCGGATTCGACGCGGTCACGATGTACGCCGAGGAGGCCAAGACCCCCAAGATCATGCCGAAGGCGATCCTGTTCACGGTGATCATCGGCGGCGCGATCTTCCTCATCACCTCGTACTTCACGCAGCTCCGCTTCCCGTCGTCCCACGTGTTCCCGGAAGCCGCGATCCAGGACAGCACGCTGCCGGAGATCGGCCTCCAGGTCGGCGGCCAGACCCTGCAGGCCGTGCTCACCGCCGCCGGGTTCTGCGCGACCCTGGCCTCCGGCCTCGCCTCGCACGCCTCCGTGTCCAGGATGCTCCTGGTGATGGGCCGCAACAACGTGCTGCCCAACCGCTTCTTCGGTCACATCAACGCGAAGACGCACACCCCGACGTTCAACATCGTGCTGGTCGGCGTCATCAGCCTGCTTGCCGCGGCCTTCACCCTGGAGACGATCGCGGCATTCATCAACTTCGGCGCGCTCATCGCGTTCACCTTCGTGAACATCTCGGTGGTCGCCTGGTTCGCCATCCGCAAGGGCCGCCGCCGCACGCCACGCGACATCGTGACCTTCATCGTGCTCCCCGCCATCGGAATGCTGCTGACCGGCGTGCTCTGGGCCAACCTCCACGTGGATGCGCTGATCGGCGGCAGCATCTGGATGGGCCTCGGCGTCGTCTACCTGCTGGTGCTCACCCGCGGCTTCCGCCGCAGCGTCCCCGGCTTCGACGAGGGCCAGCCGGTGACCGGGTTCAACAAGGCCGTGAAGTAGCGGCGGGACTGCTGCGACGCGAAACGACAGGCACGCTCGGGTGTTCGCCGGCGAAGTGCCGCGATGCGCTCAGCGCTACATCGCATCCGATAGCCGCACCGCCAGCGCTCGCACATCGGCGTCTTTCCACGTCATCGATCGCTTTCCATCGTCCGAAACGGGCACGACAGGGAGCTCCGTGAAACCTGCCCCGGTCTGCACTCGAAAAACGATTGCAAGGGCGACTTGAGGATACGGCGGTGAAGACCGCGTCTCAGCAACGGAAACCGACTGAACGGTGGAGACCGGAATCTCCCACAGCAGAGCCGGCTTGCGCCACCCGACGAAGCTCAGTAGTCCAGCCTCGACCGCCACAGCGAATGCAAGCGGCAGGCGGGGGCCACCCAATGACCTCACTGCACGCACCGTGGTCGGAAAGCGGACCGCGCGGACAGCCGACCCGGCCGGAAAGCGAGCCATCAAATCGGACACTCTCGGATCATAGAACGTCGCGACCGGTTGCGTGGCGCCGAGGTCACCGGCTGGGCCGCCACATAGCCCGGGCTCGATCTCTGGCGCGGAGAAGTCGCCCTGGATACGCTGTGGCGCGGGTGATCGACTCAGTGACGTGGAATGGGAAGCGGTTCGGCGTCAAAACGGCCAACGTCCACGTGGATGCACTGATCGGCGGCAGCATCTGGATGTGCCCCGGCATCATCTACCTGCTGGTACTCGGCCGCGACTTGCCTGGATTCGAGGACGGCAGCCGGTTCCCCCTGGACCCAGGTGCCCGGTCTCGCTGCGCTTAGTCATTGCTTAGAAAGGCCCGCCTAGCGTCGGCTCCGACCGAATCCACCGATCGTCCGGAGAATCCTTCATGAGCGACGCGACCGCTACCCTGACCAGCCGCAGCCGCAACAAAGGCCCAGAGCCCACGGCCACGTTCTGGATCATCAAGATCCTCGCGACCACCGTCGGCGAGACCGCTGCGGACTTCCTCAACACGAATCTGGGCCTCGGCCTCGGGGGAACGACCGCCGTGATGACGGCCGTGTTCGTGATCGCGTTCATCGCCCAGTTCCGAAGCCGCAGCTACCGGCCGTCGTTGTACTGGCTCACCGTGGTCCTGATCAGCGTGGTCGGCACGCTCATCACCGACAACCTCACCGACAACCTCGGCATCAGCCTGGTGGTCACGACCACCGTCTTCGCCGTCGCTCTCGGGGTCGTCTTCGCGGTCTGGTACGGCACGGAACGGACCCTGTCCATCCACCAGATCGACACCCGGCGCCGCGAGGCGTTCTATTGGCTGGCGATCCTCTTCACGTTCGCGCTCGGAACCGCCGCGGGCGACCTCATCGCCGAACAGCTGAACCTCGGCTACCTGCCGTCTGCCGCGATCTTCGCCGCCGCCATCGGCCTCACCGCCTTCGCGCATTTCGTGCTCAAGCTCGACGCCGTTGTCGCATTCTGGATCGCGTACGTCCTCACGCGGCCGCTCGGCGCCTCGCTCGGCGATTTCCTCTCCCAGCCGCGAAGCGACGGCGGACTCGGAATGGGCACGGTCGGAACGAGCGCCCTGTTCCTCGCGCTCATCCTCGTGCTGGTCGCGTACCTGGCCATCCGCGAACGACGGGACGCTGCTGACGCGTTCCTCCTCACGGCCGCTCAGGAGAAGCTGCACGACGACGACCGTATCGACCGGCCAGCGGAATGAGCGTAGAGACAGGTGCCAGGATCCCGGATGGGCGGCGAGCGCAATCCCGGATGGGCGGCGAGCGCGATCCCGGATGGGCGGCGAGCGCGGCGCTGGCCAGGAGTGGAGGATTCAGGAAATCGAACCTGACACGGCACCCCGATAGGTGCATCCCCCCGGACGCACACAACATAGCAGTTCGTCCGGAGAAGCGTCCGAGCCACTGGGAGGTTTCTGGGGATCGGCACGCAACACTCGAGTATGCGAACAATCGTCGCGGGACTGCTGGCCGGACTGGCGGCCATCGCCGCGCTCGTGGCCTTCGAGTTGATCATCCAGGCGATCGACGTGCAAGCCGAGCGCGACGGCGCCCCAGACGCACCGTCGGGACGTGCGTGCTCCGACCGCATCCGCGCTGGTCGATGCCGATGAGGCGGAACTTCGCGGGGTTGCAGCGTTTTCGGTGGTCGCCCTGCCCGAGCCCTGTCCTCCCCTCCGGCCCTCGTATCATGGCGCTGTGAGCACAGCGCAGGAATCAGGGCCGTTCTACCACGGCACAACGGCCGATCTCCTGGCCGGGGATCTCCTCTCGCCCGGGTTCCCGTCCAACTACCGGCCCGATGTCATCATGAACCACATCTACTTCACCGCGCTGCGAGACGGCGCCGGCCTCGCAGCAGAACTCGCCGCAGAGCTCGCGCCAGACCATCGTGAGCCGCGGGTCTACCTCGTCGAGCCGACGGGCAGCTTCGAGGACGACCCGAACGTCACGGACAAGAAGTTCCCTGGCAACCCGACGCGCTCGTACCGCAGCGCCGAACCCATCCGGGTCATCGCCGAGGTCACCGACTGGACGAGGCTCACCTCCGAAGCGCTGCAACAGTGGCGCGACCGGCTCACCGGGCTCCCACCGGAAGCGCGCGGCGAGATCGTCAACTGACCCGCGAACGGGAGGTCGACACCGGTCTGACCCTTACGGCCGCAGGAGCACCTTGATCGCGCGGCGCTCATCCATCGCCGCGTACGCCTCTGCCGCCTCGGACAGCGGGAGTTCCAGGTCGAAGACGCGCCCGGGGTCGATGGCGCCGGACCAGACGTCCTGGAGCAGCTCCTCCACGTAGTTGCGCACGGGAGCGACGCCCCCGTTGACGCCGACGTTGTTGTTGAACAGCGGACGGACGGGAAGCTCCGGGCCGCCGTTGGGCACGCCGACGTAGCCGACCATTCCGCCAGGGCGGGCAGAGCGGATCGCCTGGTCCATCGACTCCTTGGTGCCGACCGCCTCGAGCACGCAGTCTGCGCCGATCCCGTCGAGCAGTTCCTTCACGGCCGCGACTCCGGCGTCGCCGCGCTCGGCGATGATGTCGGTCGCGCCGAACGCACGCGCCAGCTCCTGGCGGGACTCGTGCCGCGACATGGCCACGATGCGCGACGCCCCGAGGCGAGCGGACGCGAGCACAGCGCACAGCCCGACCGCGCCGTCTCCGACGACGACGACCGTGCTGCCCTTCGTCACGCCGGCCGAGACGGCCGCGTGGTGACCGGTGCCCATCACATCCGACAGCGTCAGCAAGCTCGGGATGAGCTCGTCGCGCGGGTACTCCGGCGTCGCGACGAGCGAACCGTCGGCGTGCGGCACGCGCACCTTCTGGCCCTGGCCGCCGTCGGCGAACCCGCCGAGCTTGTCGTCGGAGCCCCACCATCCACCGTGCAGGCAGGAGGTGCTGACGCCGTTCTTGCAGTTGACGCAGGTCATGTCGCAGTCGTAGAACGGCGCAATCACGAAGTCGCCCGGCGCGATCGTCGTCACCTCCGGGCCGACCTCCTCTACGACACCGACGAACTCGTGCCCGATGCGGTGCGCCTCGTGCGTCGGCGTGACGCCGCGGTACGGCCACAGGTCGGACCCGCAGACGCAGGCTGCGACGACGCGCACGATGGCGTCGCCGCCGGTCGACAGCACGGGGTCGGGGACCTCTTCGACGCGGATGTCCTTCTCACCGTGGATGACTGTTGCAAGCATGGGAGAAAGCCTACGCCGCGCCCAGGGGCGCCGAGCACACGCGTCCCCCGTTCGGGGCACGGACGGTGACGGCCTGGTGAACAACGCGTGAAGCACCGACCAGGGGATGCGCGACCCTCCTAACATCGCTCCTGCCGGTTCGGTCCGGCTCAGCCGTCCCCGCCCGCCCATCCGCCTGGAGGCCGTGAGTCCATGTCGAAGCGCTCCAGACTCGCAGTGTTCTTCGCTGCGCTCGGAGCGCTGGTGGTCATCGCCGTGGTGGTCACGGTCGCGGTGAGGTCGCAGAGCGCGCAGGCCGGAGCGCATCCCGGGTCGTACGCGGTGGCGGCCGACTCCGACGCCTGCGGGGCAGGCTGGGGTGGTCAGGATGCACCCCCGAACGCGTCCGTCCCTGGCGGTGAGCAGACCTTCACGGTGACGAACCACACGGTCGCGGGGATCGAGGTGTACCTGCAGGCCGTCGACTCGAAGAAGGTCTTCCTCGACCTGGAGGGCCTCGGCGCGGGCGCGCACGCCACAGCGCGGGTGACGATCGGCGCAGGACGCTACCGGTTCGTCTGTCTTCCTGCCGACGCCGACCCCGTGCACGGACCAACCGTGGCGGTCGGGCCGGCTCCGCCGTCCGCCCAGCTCACGCCGGGGATCGTCCCCGTAACCAGGAACGACCTGATCCCGGTGGCCAAGACGTACACGACCTGGGTGGCGTCGCGCATCCCCGTGCTGCAACGACAGGTGGCCGAGCTCGGCGCCGACACCGCGGAGGGCGACTTAGCGGCGGCACGCCGCGACTGGCTCAGCGCCCACCTCACGTATGAGACGCTCGGCGCAGCGTACGACGCGTTCGGCGACACCGGCGATGCCATCGACGGGCTGCCCGCACCGGGCACGACAGCGCTCACCGACCCCGGCCTCACCGGGTTCCACCGCATCGAGGCGCTGCTGTGGTCCGGCGCTCCTGCCGCACAGGCGACGGATGCGGTCTCCGCCCTGTCCGCATCGGTCGCCACGCTCGCCTCCACGATCGCCGACGCAGAGATCGACCCTGGCGCCATCGGCCTGCGGGCGCACGAGATCGTCGAGAACGCGCTGCAGTTCGAGCTGACGGGCGACGCAGACGCTGCCTCTGGGACAGAGCTGGCCACGGTCGACGCCAACCTCAGCGGCGCGTCTGCCGCTCTGACGCCGCTCACGAGCATCCTGAGCAGCCGCTACGACGGGCTGGCCGCGACCACGGCGTCGATCGCTGCCACGCAGAAGCTGATCGAGTCGTTCCGGGCCGCCGACGGCAGCTGGCGTCCGCTCTCGTCGCTCAGCCGCGCGGAACGAGAGCGGGTCGACGGCGCGGTGGACGGGACGTTGGAGCTGCTCGCTCCCGTTGCGGCGATCTGCGACATCCGGAGGGAAGCATGAGCGGGATCGGACGGCGGGACTTCCTGCAGGCAGCAGCGGGGGCGGCGGTGGGCGCCGGTGCGGTCGCGGGGGTCGGCGCGGTCGCGGGGGTCGGCGCGGTCGCGGGCGCGCAAGCGGCTGCGGCGGGCACGGCCCGCACCGGCTACCCGTTCCACGGCACGCACCAGCAGGGCATCCTCACTCCCCCGCAGCGAGCAGCAGCGTTCGTGGCCCTCGACGCGACGACCGCGAACAGGGCTGAGCTCGCCGATCTGCTCAAGACGGTCACCGAGCGCGCCGCCTTTCTCACCACGGGAGGCACCCCGCCCGACCCAGGGCTCACCGCTCCGCCGCGCGACTCCGGCATCCTCGGGCCGACCGTCGTTCCCGACAGCCTCACCGTGACCCTCTCGGTCGGCGCCTCGCTGTTCGACGAGCGGTTCGGGCTGGCGAGCGCCAAGCCGGCGCGCCTGCGCACGATGGAGGACTTCGCCAACGACGCACTCCGCCGCGAGGTCTGCGACGGCGACCTGCTGCTCCAGGTCTGCGCGGACGACCGGGATGCCGTCACCCACGCTGTGCGCGAGATCACGCGCGCCACCAGGGGCGGGATGCAGGTGCGCTGGCGGCAGGACGGCTTCACCTCCCCGCCGCGTCCGTCCGGGACGCCGCGCAACCTCATGGGGTTCAAGGACGGCACGAGCAACCCGGCCACCACGGACGCGAAGAGCATGGCCGAGCTCGTCTGGGCGCGCGAAGGCGGAGCAGAGCCCGGCTGGGTCGCAGGCGGGAGCTATCACGTGGTGCGGCTCATCCGGATGCTCGTCGAGTTCTGGGACAGGGTCAACCTGCACGAGCAGGAGAACATGATCGGCCGGCGCCGCGACACCGGGGCGCCGCTCACCGGGTCGTACGAGCACGACGACCCGCACTACGAGCTCGACCCGACGGGCGACGTCATCCAGCTGGATGCGCACATCCGCCTCGCCAATCCGCACACGACGGCCACCGCGAACCAGCGCATGCTCCGGCGGGCATACAACTACGACGCCGGGCTCGACGCCAACGGCGACCTCGACATGGGACTCATCTTCACGGCGTTCAACCAGGACCTCGAACGCCAGTTCGTCACGGTGCAGAGGCGGCTCGCCGACGAGCCGCTGACGGACTACATCTCGCCGTTCGGCGGCGGCTACTACTTCGCGTTACCCGGCGCGCGGAACTCCGGCGACTGGCTGGGCAGCGGAATGCTCGCCTGACACCGGTGACAGAGCTCGGCGCATCCCGTGCCGACGACCAACACACAAAGGAAGAAGGAATCGTGTTCAGACCATCACGTCTGCACCGCTCCAGGACGGTGGGCCGCGCCGGTCTCGCCGTCGTCGGCGCCGTCGCTCTCGTCGGCGCCGGGCTCCTGACGGTCGCGCCAGCGACCGCGGACACCTCGCACTCGTCGTTCACGCTCACGCCGATCAAGCACCTTGTCGTCATCTTCGACGAGAACGTGTCGTTCGACCACTACTTCGGCACATACCCCTCCGCGGCCAACACGGACGGAACATCCTTCACCGCCGCCAAGGGCACACCGAAGGTGAACAACCTCGTCACCTCCGGCACGCTCACCAGCAACCCCAACCTGTACCCGCCGAAGCGACTCGCATCCACCCAGGCCGTGACCTGCGACCAGAACCACAGCTACGCGGCCGAGCAGCAGGCGGTCGACGCGGGCAAGATGGACCTCTTCGTTCAGAAGACGTCGACGGACACCTGCACCGGCCAGTTCGGAGCACCAGGTCTCGCCATGGACTACTACGACGGCAACACCGTCACCGGTCTGTGGAACTACGCCCAGAACTACGCCATGAGCGACAACAGCTGGGACACCACGTTCGGCCCGTCGACCCCCGGCGCGCTCAACCTCATCTCCGGCCAGACCCACGGAGGCACCGCGTACGACCCGAAGACAGAGGCGACGCTGACCGCATCCACCGCAGTTCAGTCGCCCAGCGCATCCGGAGTCGGCACGGTGATCGGCGACCCCGACCCCGCATACGACGACTGCTCGGACAACGACCACACGTCGACGTCGGCCGTGGTCGGGATGGCGGGCAAGAACATCGGCGACCTGCTCAACAACCGCGGGGTGACCTGGGGCTGGTTCCAGGGCGGCTTCACGCCGACCACGTCCTGGGACGGCACGGCAGGCCACTACGCGAAGTGCGACGGCGTGACGGCGAACATCGCAGGGGCGACGCCGAAGGACTACTCGCCGCACCACTCGCCGTTCCAGTACTACAAGTCCACGTCCAACCCGCACCACCTTCCGCCGACCTCGACGAAGGCGATCGGGCACACCGACCAGGCCAACCACCAGTACGACCTCACGTCGTTCGACGCGGCGCTGACGTCGAACAACCTGCCGTCGGTGTCGTTCCTGAAGGCGCCGGAGGCGCAGGACGGGCACGCGTCGTACTCCGATCCGATCGACGAGCAGAAGTTCCTCGTCAACGAGATCAACGCCATCCAGAAGTCGAGCTCCTGGTCGAGTACGGCGGTCGTGCTCGCCTATGACGACTCCGACGGCTGGTACGACCACGTCGCGCCGAAGGTCACCAACGGCTCTGCGGATGCGGCTGTCGACTCCGCCGTGTGCACCTCGGTCTCGCACACGGCCGGCGGATACGCCGACCGCTGCGGGCCGAGCCAGCGCCTTCCGCTCGTCGTGATCTCGCCGTACGCGGCCCAGAACAAGGTCGACCACACGCCGACCGACCAGACGTCCGTGCTGCGCTTCATCGAGAACAACTGGCTCACCGGCCGGATCGGCGACGCGTCCTTCGACGCACGCGCCGGATCGCTCGGCGGCCTGTTCGACTGGTTCCGGCCGCAGCAGCGCGAGGTGCTGCTCTCGCCGACGACCGGAGCCGTGACCGCCGTCGTGCCGACGCGCGGGCACTGGCCCACGCCGCCGCGGAACGGGTGGTCGACGCAGCCGTAAGCAGCGGCTGAGCACAGCAATCGAGCCCAGGCTCCCTCACCCGTCACGCCGGAGCGTGCGGTGAGAGCCTGGGCTCGATGGCCGCGGGTTGTCGCTACTCCCGCACCGGTGCGACCGTGAGGTGATCGCCCGTTTCGGCGAGGTCGACGCGCACGAGGTCGCCGTCGCGGATCTCGCCGGACAACAGCTCGGTGGCCAGACGATCGTCGATCTCGCGCTGCATCAGTCGACGCAGCGGCCTGGCGCCGTAGATCGGGTCGTAGCCGCGCTCGGCGAGCCAGCGGCGAGCATCCGGAGTCACCGCCAGTTCCAGGCGGCGCTCCTGCAACCTGCGCATCAGCCTGTCGATGTTGAGCTCCACGATCTCACCGAGCTCCTCCTTGTCGAGCGCCGAGAACACCACGATGTCGTCGAGGCGGTTCACGAACTCCGGCTTGAAGGCCTGGCGGACCATCTGCAGCACCGCCTCCTCCTTCTCGGTGTCGTTCAGGGTCGGGTCGACCAGGAACTGGCTGCCGAGGTTGGAGGTGAGGATCAGGATGGCGTTGCGGAAGTCGACCGTGCGGCCCTGGCCGTCGGTGAGGCGACCGTCGTCGAGCACCTGCAGCAGCACATCGAAGACCTCGGGATGCGCCTTCTCCACCTCGTCCAGCAGGATCACCGAGTACGGGCGACGGCGCACGGCCTCGGTCAGCTGACCGCCCTGCTCGTAACCGACATAGCCGGGAGGAGCGCCGACGAGCCTGGACACGGAGAACTTCTCCCCGTACTCGCTCATGTCGATGCGCACCATCGACTTCTCGTCGTCGAACAGGAACGCCGCGAGTGCCTTCGCCAGCTCCGTCTTGCCGACGCCGGTCGGCCCGAGGAACAGGAACGAGCCCGTGGGCCGGTCGGGGTCGGAGATGCCTGCCCTCGTGCGACGGACAGCATCCGCCACAGCAGCGACGGCCTTCTTCTGGCCGATGATGCGGCGGCCGAGCTCCCCCTCGAGGTGCAGCAGCTTCTCCGTCTCGCCCTGGGTGAGCCTGTCGACGGGGATGCCCGTCCACGCGGCCACCACGGCGGCGATGTCGTCGGCCGTGACCTGCTCGTTGACCATGCGCGGCTGGTCGGGGTGCTGCTCGGCGCTCTCCGCCTCCGCGAGCTCCCGCTCGATGCCGGGGATGGTCTCGTACTCGATGCGCGACGCCTCCTGGTATCGGCCGTCCCGCAGCGCGAGGTCGCGCTTGGTCTTGGCCTCCTCCAGCTGCGAGCGCAGTTCGCCGACGCGGTTCAGCGACGCCTTCTCCGCGCGCCACCGCTCCTGCAGCTCCGCCAGCTCGGACTCCTGCTGACGCAGCCGCTCGCGCAACTGCTCCAGCCGCTCCTTGCTCGCCTCGTCCTTCTCCTTCTTCAGCGCGAACTCTTCGAGCTTCATCCGCTCGACCACGCGCTGGAGCGTGTCGATCTCGACGGGAGCGGAGTCGATCTCCATCTTGAGCCTGCTCGCGGCCTCGTCGATGAGGTCGATCGCCTTGTCCGGCAGCTGCCTGGCGGTGATGTACCTGTTCGACAGGGATGCGGCAGCGACCAGCGCGGAGTCCTCGATCGTGACCCCGTGGTGCGCCTCGTAGCGTCCCTTGAGCCCACGGAGGATCGCGATGGTGTCCTCGACGCTCGGCTCGCCGACGTAGACCTGCTGGAAGCGGCGCTCCAGGGCCGCGTCCTTCTCGATGAACTCGCGGTACTCGTTGAGGGTCGTCGCGCCGATCAGGCGCAGCTCACCGCGGGCGAGCATCGGCTTGAGCATGTTGGAGGCGGCGACAGAGCCCTCTCCGCCGCCTGCGCCCATCAGGATGTGCAGCTCGTCGACGAAGGTGATGATCTCGCCCTCTGCGTCGTTGATCTCCTTGAGCACGGCCTTCAGCCGTTCCTCGAACTGTCCGCGATACATGGCCCCTGCCACGAGCGCGGAGAGGTCGAGCGAGACGAGCTGCTTCCCCTTGAGCGAGTCGGCGACGTCGCCGGCGACGATGCGCTGGGCCAGCCCTTCGACCACGGCCGTCTTGCCGACGCCGGGCTCGCCGATGAGCACCGGGTTGTTCTTGGTGCGCCGCGTGAGCACCTGGCTGACGCGACGGATCTCCGCATCCCGGCCGATGACCGGGTCGAGCTTGCCGCTCTTGGCGATCTCCGTGAGGTTGACGCCGTACTGTTCGAGCGCGCTCTTCTGCTCCTCCTGAGTGGAGGGCGCGCCTTGCATGTTCGCCATTCGTGTCCTTTCCTCGGTCGGGCAAACTTGAGTCTACTAGGCTCAACTTTGTTTCGCACCCCTGTATTCCAGGAAAAAGCACGATTTTCGAGGAGGCCGCGCGGGCGAGCACGGCCAGTGGATGCGCGGCCTACCGCCCGTTCATCCGCAGCACCGCCACCGCGTTCGCCGTGACATAGCCGCGCCAGTCGAGCGCCGCGGCCGGCGAGTAGCTGGCGTAGTCGACGTCCCACCCGCCGTCCGCCAGCTGGCCGCCCTCCAGCCGGTCGAGGTCGCGGGCGACCGCTGCGGGGTCGAGCAGCTCGCGGACCGGACGGCCGGGCTCCGGCGCGTAGTCGAGCAGGTGCAGCGTCTCGCCCTCCGACCCGCCGTCGACGGGCACGGCGCCATCGCCAGGAACGTACCTGCCCAGGTGGGCGAGCAGGTCGCGCGCCTCCGGCTGGGAGTCCGCTGCCGCATCCAGGAGCTGCAGCGAGAACGAGAGCACGTACGCGAACGGCGCGGTGTCGATGCGACCGATCGCGTCGAAGCAGTAGCGCGTCGCGGCCCGAAGCCAGGGGTGGTCGAGCACGGTGGCGTCCTGTCTGGCCACCCGATGCGCTCGCGCTGCGATCGCTGCGGTGATCTGCAGCGAGGACTCCGTCGGGTCCGCCTGCGCCCAGAACGGCGCGCAGGCGGTGGCGTCGGCGATCGGCAGGGCGAACGGGAGGCCGCCGTCCGGGAGCGTCACCGCATCCAGCCAGTCGAGCAGGCTGCGGAGGTGCGGAGTCGCGACGGGCGCGGCGTCCGCGATCACCTCGAGCGCGTGCTGCGCGCCTCCCGGCTGACTCTCGGTCGCTCGCAGATCGGGCTCGAGCCCCCATCCGTATCCGCCGTCGGCGTTGCGGTATCCATCGAGGGCGGCGACGAGCGCGCGCTTGGCGGCGTCTCCACCTCCTGTGGCCGCCTCGAAACGGCGGCGGTCGAGGACGCGGGCGTGCGCGGCCATGAACGATGCGGCGCTGGTCAGGTCGATGCTCATGCCTCGACCCTGCCACGCCATCGACTTCCGCGTCGCACCGCCGCAAAATATCTTTGCTATTCAGTCTTGCTATCTACCGGTACTCGGCGTTACTATCTACCAGTACCAAGCACCACTGAGTAGCAAGGAGGAGTGCCATGGGCAAACAAGCGACAGAGATGCTCAAGGGAACACTCGAGGGCATCGTCCTGGCCATTCTGGCCGGGCGGTCGGCATACGGCTACGAGATCACCGCGTGGCTGAGGGACCAGGGCTTCTCCGACATCGCCGAGGGCACCATCTACGCCCTGCTCGTCCGCATCGAGCAGCGCGGCCTCGTGGATGTGGAGAAGGTGCCGTCCGAGAAGGGCCCGCCCCGCAAGGTGTACTCCCTCAACAGCCAGGGCAGGGAGTACCTCGAGGAGTTCTGGTCCACCTGGGGCTTCCTGGCCGAACGACTGGAGCGGCTGAGGAGCACGGGCCAGACCGACGACCAGACGCACGAACAGACACACGAACAGACCGAGACAGAAGGACAGTAGCAATGGTTGCGAAGTGGATCGAAGCCCTCACAGGCTCGCTCGAACAGAAGAAGCAGTACAAGCAGGCCGTCGCCCGCGTCGACGCCCTCCCCGAGCCGTACCGCAGCTCGGCGAAGGCGGTCAACCGGTACTTCATGTACTACGGCGGCATCACAGACGGAGACACGCTGGTCACGATGATCAGCGACCACACCGATCTCTGGGAACGCGCGGCCATCGACGGAACGCCTGTCCGCGACATCGTCGGCGACGACCCGGTGGAGTTCGCCGAGACGTTCGCGGCGTCGTACTCCGGCACCCAGTGGATCGACAAGGAGCGCGCCCGCCTCACCAAGGCGATCGACGCGGCGATCAGCGGCACGGCAGTTCCAGAGGACAAGGAGACAGACGAATGAGCACGACGACCATCCCCGCTCCGGCCATCCGGGTGCAGGGCATCGAGAAGTCCTTCAAAGATCTGAGCGTGCTGCGCGGCGTCGACTTCGACGTGGCAGCGGGGAGCATCTTCGCCCTGCTCGGCTCGAACGGCGCGGGCAAGACGACCCTGGTGCGCATCCTGTCGACCCTGTTGAAGGCCGATGGCGGCAGCGCGACGGTCTCCGGCTTCGACGTGGCCACCAAGCCGGGAGACGTGCGCGAGTCCATCAGCCTCACCGGACAGTTCGCGGCAGTGGATGAGGTCCTCACCGGACGGGAGAACCTCATCCTGGTCGCCCGGTTGCGCCACCTGAAAAACCCTGGGGGCATCGCAGACGACCTGCTCGCCCGCTTCTCGCTCACCGACGCCGGCAACCGCAAGGCGGCTACATACTCCGGAGGGATGCGCCGTCGCCTGGACATCGCGATGAGCCTGATCGGCAACCCGCCCGTCATCTTCCTCGACGAGCCGACGACCGGGCTCGACCCGCAGGCACGCATCGAGGTGTGGCAGACGGTCAAGCAGCTCGCGGGACAGGGCACCACGGTGCTGCTCACCACGCAGTACCTCGACGAAGCGGAACAGCTCGCCGACCGCATCGCGATCCTGCACAAGGGCACGATCATCCAGAACGGAACGCTCGCCGAGCTCAAGCAGCTCCTCCCGGCCGCGAAGGTCGAGTACGTCGAGAAGCAGCCGTCGCTCGAGGACGTGTTCCTCGCGCTCGTCGGCGAGACGGGCGAGACCGAGACAGAAACCACCACCGAAACCGCAGGAAAGGAAAACCGATGACCACCCACGTCCTCAGCGACACCGGCGTTCTGACCGGTCGTTCGCTGCGCCACATCCTCCGCAGCCCAGACACGATCATCACCACCGTGGTCACCCCGATCGCGCTGATGCTGCTCTTCGTCTACGTGCTCGGCGGCGCCATCCACACCGGCTCCGACGAGTCGTACGTCAACTACATGCTCCCCGGCATCCTGCTGATCACGATCGCCTCCGGGGTCGCGTACACCGCATACCGGCTGTTCCTCGACCTGCAGGGCGGCATCTTCGAGCGGTTCCAGTCCATGCCGATCTCACGGTCGAGCGTGCTCTGGGGGCACGTGCTCACCTCGCTCGCCGCCAACCTGGTCTCCGTCGCCGTCGTCATCGGCGTCGCCCTGATCATGGGCTTCCGCACCGGGGCGTCGTTCGGCGCGTGGCTCGCGGTCGCGGGCATCCTGATCCTGTTCACCCTCGCGCTGACCTGGATCGCCGTGATCGCCGGCCTCTCGGCCAAAACCGTGGACGGAGCGAGCGGCTTCAGCTACCCGCTGATCTTCCTGCCGTTCATCAGCTCGGCGTTCGTCCCGACGGAGACGATGCCGGCCCCCGTCGCCTGGTTCGCGGAGAACCAGCCGGTGACCTCCATCGTCAACACCATCCGGGCACTGTTCGCACAGCAGCCGGTGGGGGCGGACATCTGGGTCGCACTGGCCTGGCTCGTCGGCATCCTCGTCGTCGCCTACGGCTTCGCCATCGTGATCTACCGACGCAAGATCAGCTGATCGCGTCGATCGGCAGTCGAGTCCGGACTTGTGCACGCGACACTCCAGGGTGTCGCGTGCACAAGTCCGGACTCGATTGTCAGTCGGCGGCGGGGGCGGACGGAGACGGGGATGCGGTCGGAGACGGGTCGGGGAGCTCGTGCGGGCGGTAGCGCGGGAGGCGCACCGCCGGGATGATCGCGACCGCGCTCACACCGGCGAGCAGCAGGAGGCCGAGCCGGAGGGCGTTGAGGCGGGAGTCCTCGTTGATCTGCACAGCCGCATCCACTTGGGCGGGGGTGGCGTCGGTCTTCGAGAGGACCTCCCGGAGACGGTCGTTGCTGACGAAGTTGACGCTGTCGAGGTCCACCTGCGACGTGAGCGACTTCGGCAGGTCTGGATGCGCGATCACGGCCTGCCCGACGTTCAGCCCGAGGATGGTGACGAGCAGCGCGCCCGCGAAGGCCGTGCCGACCGCCGACGCGAGGTTCTGCGTCGTACCGCGCACGGAGCCGACATCGCCGGCCAGCTCCTTCGGAGACGCGGTGACCAGCACATTGAACACCAGCGTGACCAGCGCACCCTGCCCGATGCCGAACACGATCAGTCCGAGGATGGTCGGGAACGTCTCCCAGTTGTTCGTCACGACGAACGACAGCCAGACCAGGGCCGCCGTCGTCAGCACGAACGAGAAGATGCCAATGGTCCGCGGGCTGTACCTGCGGTAGAACCGCACGACGAGGGTCGCGGTGACGAACACCGTCAGGTTGAACGGGATCATCGCCAGCGAGGTGTCGAACGGCGTCCGCCCCTGCACGATCTGCGTGTAGAGCGGGATGGTGAAGTTGATGGCTGCCTCGAGCAGCACGATGATGAACATCGCGTACACCGCGGAGCGCTCCCGGGACGAGCGCAGGACGCTCAGCGCGATCAGCGGGACCTTCCCGGTCTTGGTGCGGCGGCGGGTCCACAGGAAGAACGCCTGGCCGAGCACGATGCCGACGACGATGAAGACGATGGCGGGAGACAGCCCGAGGATGTCGAACGGCGCATCCGGTCGTGCCTCGAGGATGCCCCAGGCGTTCAGGTTGTTGAAGCCCAGCGTGAGCAGCACGATGCCGAGACCGATCAGCACGGCGCCGACGATGTCGATCTTGATGCTGCTGTCTCCACGATCCGACCGCAGCGAGAAGCTGAGGATGAACACCACGACAGCCAGCACCACCAGGATGGCGAACACGGGACGCCAGCCCACCAGCGTTCCGAGCGCGCCGCCGATGAAGAAGGCGCTGAAGCCGGAGATCGCCCTGGCCGATCCGAGCGAGCCGATGGCCGTCGCCTGCTGCGTGCCCCGGTAGTTCTCGGCGATCAGGGCGACGAGCGCCGGCACGATGATCGCGGCGGACGCACCGGCGAGCGCCTGCGCACCGATCACCCAGCCGACGGTCGGCGCGAAGATCATCAGCACCTCCGCGAGGGCGAACAGGCCGATCACGATGCGGAAGATCAGCACCCAGCCGACCCGCTGCCCGAGCTTCGCGCCGACCATCACCAGCGCGGCGACCGCGATGCCGTACATGACGATCGCGGTGCTGACGGTGGTCGGAGGCACGCCGAAGTCGTCCACCATGCCGCCGAGCGACACGGGCAGCGCAGCGACGTTGAACGACATCAGGATCTGCGCGCAGAACAGCGCGATCATCGGCCGCCAGGACGCCTTCTCGATCGCCGGAGCGTTCGTCTCTGCTGTGGTCATCTGTCCTGTCCTTCTGCTGGGTGGTGCACGTCCGACGAGAAGAGGTTCAGCCCAAGGCTGCGCGAGAGGAACGCCGTCGCGCGCTGACCCCTGACGCTGTTGCCCGCCGCATCCAACGGGGGCGAGAATGTGCCGATGCCCGCCTTGCCGGGCGCGATGGCGACCAGGCCGCCCGCGACGCCGGACTTGCCCGGCATCCCGATCTCGAAAAGCCACTCCCCCGACCGCTCGTACAGTCCGCTCGCGGCCATCACCGAGAGCGTGTCGCGGCAGACGTGAGCCGAGACCACGCGCTCCCCCGTGACGGGATTGACGCCGCCGTCCGCGAGGGTGGCGCCCATCACCGCGAGGTCTCGCGCCGTCACGAGCAGCGAACACTGGCGTGTGTATGCGTCGACCACCTCGGTGGGATCGGAGGTGATCCTGCCGTAGCTCTGGAGCAGGCGCGCGATGGCCTGATTGCGCTGGTTGGTCTCCGTCTCCGATTCGTAGACCGCGGCGTCCAGCTCCAGCCTGCGCCCGGCGAAGCGCGACAGGCCGTCCTGGATGAACGCCCAGCGCACTTCCGCCGTCTGCCCTGGGACGAGGGCGGTCGTGGCGAGCGCACCGGCGTTGACCATCGGGTTCATCGGATGCCCGTCGTTGAGCTCGATGGCCATCACCGAGTTGAAGGCGAGTCCTGTGTTGTTCACTCCGACGCGTTCGAGCGCCAGCTCGTGCCCCAGCTCGTCGCAGACCAGCGCGTACACGAACGCTTTCGAGATGGACTGGATGGAGAACGCGTGGTCGACGTCGCCTGCTCCGTGCGTCGCGCCGTCGACCTCGGCGACGCAGACGCCGAAGAGCGCAGGGTCGGCGGCGGCCAGCGCCGGGATGTAGTCGGCGACCGTTCCCGAGGCGACGCCGGCATTGCGCTCGTGAGCCTTCTGCACCAGGGCTTCGACATCGTCCCACCCGGGAAGCGTGCCGGTGGAGACCCGTTCGGCGACTCCGTCCACATCCAGTTCCACGTGGGTTCCCCTCCCCGCGATGCCACGCACGGTCGGTGCAGCGGCATCGGTCTGTCGCGCTCATCCTTTCGCCATTCGGTGGTGCGCGCAACACACCTGGCAACGGGTTGCGGCGGGGATGCGCTCGCGTCGGCGGTTATCGAGAGGTAACCTATATGAAAGTCATGTTCACCTACGAAAGTTGAGCCCGTGTCCGAACTCGCCGCCCGCGGAGCATCCCGCACCGCCTGGATCCGCTCCCGGATGCCGCTCCTCGCCGCAGCCAAGACGGAGTTCGCCGCATCGCAGCCGTTCGCGGGCAACCGCATCGGGATGTCGCTGCACCTGGAGCCCAAGACCGCCGTCCTGCTCGAAGTCCTCGCCGCGGGCGGGGCCGAGATCGTCGCGACGGGCAACCACGGCTCGACGCAGGACGACGTCGTCGCGTTCCTCCGCGAGCAGGGGATGACCGTGCACGGCCGCAGAGACGACACGATCGACGAGCATCACGCCAACGTCGCCGCCGTGATCGCGGCGCAGCCCACCATCCTGCTCGACAACGGCGCAGACCTCGCCGCCGGCATCGTGGAGGCCGGCCTGGCGGGGACGGTCCTCGGCGGCACGGAGGAGACCACGAGCGGCGGCGTCCGGCTGCGGCGCGAGCTGGCCGGTTCCGTGCCGTTCCCGATCATCGTGATCAACGACAGCATGCTCAAGGCGGTCGGCGAGAACCGGCACGGAGTCGGTCAGTCGGTCGTGGAGAGCATCATGAGGATCACGAACCTGATGATCCCCGGCCGCCGCTTCGTGGTGGCCGGATACGGCTGGTGCGGGCGCGGGATCGCGCAGTACATGCGGGCATTCGGCGGCAAGGTGGCCGTGGCGGAGATCGACGAGCTGAAGATGTTCGAGGCGGCGCTCGACGGCTACCGGGTGGCGCCGCTCGCGGACCTCGCCGACTGGGGAGAGGTGTTCGTCACAGCGACCGGCTTCCCCGACATCGTGACGCCCGACATCATCGACCGGCTCCCGGACGGCGCCGTGCTCGCCAACGCCGGGCACTTCCCCTGGGAGATCGACACCGAAGCCCTCTACGCCTCGGCGAGCGCGGTGACGACCCTGGATGCGGCGATCGAGCAGGTGGACCTGCCGGACGGCCGGTCCATCGTCCTGCTGGCGGAGGGTCGCATGGTGAACCTCGCCGGCCGCGAGCCGAAGGGCAACTCGCTGGAGGCGATGGATCTGGGGTTCCTGCTGCAGTCGCTGTCGCTGGAGCGCGTTGCGACGGCGGCCTCGACGCTGGATGCGGGCGCGCAGCCGGTGCCTGACGACATCGAGCGCACGATCGCCCGGCGGTTCCTGACGGCGATCGGGGCGGATCGATGATGGCTCCGTCTCCTTCTCCGCAGCCCGACTATTCGGTTCCCGCCCTCGACAAGGCCCTCGACATCCTGGAGTACCTGGCGGGCGAGCCTGGGGAGCGATCGCAGACCGAGATCGCTGACGCGGTCGGGCGCAGCGTGAGCCAGATCTTCCGGGTGCTCACCACTCTCGAACGGCGCGGCTATCTCTACCGCGACCGTGCATCCGGTCTCTACGGGGTCTCGCTCGCCCTGTTCGACCTCGCGCACCGGCAGCCGCCCCTGCGCGGGCTGATCCGGCTGGCGATGGGGCCGATGCGCGACCTCGCGGACGCCGTGTCGCAGTCCTGCAACCTCGGCGTGCGCGACGGAGACGCCGTCCGGGTGATCGCCCAGGCGGAGTCGCCGGCGAACTTCGGTTATGTGGTGCGGGTCGGCGCGCTGTTCCCGCTCGACACGGCGGCGGGGCTGGTGCTCACCGGGGCAGGCGGGCGCGGCGACGGTGAAGGCGAAGGTGACCGTGACGGTGACGTGATCACCCGGCCGGACCCCGTGCAGGACGCGGTGACCGACGTTGTCGCCGCGATCCGGGATGCGTCGGGAGCGACGGTCGCGACGCTGACTGTGCCGTACATCGGCACCTCGTACAGCGCGCATCCCCTGGCCGTCGTCGTCGCTGCCGCACGCGAGACGGCCGCCGTGATCTCGGGGCGGGTGCAGGGGCGCTGACCGCTCCGTTCGGACGGAGAACCGCAACGCCACGCCGCCGAGATCTCCGTTCGGAAGGAGAATGGGCGCCAATCTGCCGGGATCTCCGTTCGGAAGGAGAACCGACGCGCCGCCGCCGGGACTCCTTCCGGACGGAGAACCGCAACGCCACGCCGCCGAGATGTCCGCTCGGACGGAGAACCGCCGCCAATCCGCCGGAAACTCCGTTCGGACGGAGAACCGCCGCCAATCCCGCCGGGATCTCCGTTGGGACGGAGAATGGGCGCCAATCCGCCGGGACTCCGTCCGGACGGAGAACTGCAACAACACGCCGTCGGGATAACCGTTGGGACGGAGATCGGAGCCGGGTGGAGACGTTTCTCCGTCGGAACGGATTGGGCGGTCGACCGGAACGGGCGCTCGGGTGCACGATAGTGACGTGGTCGACCCGATGGATGTGCATATCGTGCTGATGGACAGCGCGTCGGCGGCTGCGCTCGCGCAGATCCTGCCCCTGCTGCTGCTGACGCTCATGGTGGAGCTGCGGAGGCTGGAGCTGCACAGACGCGGGAAGTCGATCCGCCTGACGCGCGTGCTGCTCGGCCTGTTCTTCCTCGTCTTCGGCGTCATCGAGTGCGCGCTGGTGCTGTCGATCGACGGCGCGCTCGTGCCGTTCCAGTGGGGCGACCTGCTGGCGTCACTGGCGATCTTCGGGCTGCTGGCGATCCTGTTCTGGCTGTCACTGCAGGAGTCGCCTTCACGCTCGAAGCGCTCCCGCGACGACGCTCTCTGACGCGCGCGTGCGTGACCGAGCACCAGAACGCATCCACCACTGGTAGTCACGCTACCGGTAGTGCTACTATCACCACATGCTCATCACCGAACTCGCCGAGACCACCGGCACCCCCTCCGCCACGATCAAGTACTACGTGCGCGAAGGACTCCTGCCGGCCGGGGAGCGCCTCAACGGCAATCGCACGGAGTACGGCGATGCGCACATCCACCGGCTGCGCCTCATCCGCTCCATGCTCGAGGTCGGCCACCTGTCGGTCAGCTCGGTCGCGCAGGTGCTCGCCGCCCTCGACGACCCGGATGCGCCCATCGCGCACACCTTCGACGTCGCGCAGCAGGCACTCTCGCGCGCTGCCGTTCCCGACGTCTCAGAGCCGACCTCCGCATCCATCGCCCGCATCGACGCCCTGATCGGGCGCGCGGAGTGGACCGGATGCGAGGACAACATCGGCACGGAGATCGCCGCTCGCGTGCTCGACGCGTTCGTGCACGCCGGCTACCCCCTCCCCGACAGCTATCTCGACGCGTACGCGTCTGCCGCCCGCCTGGCAGCCGACGCCGACCTCGCCGCGGTCGCCGCCCTGCCGGACCCGTCGCGGATGGCCGAGCTCATGGTCATCGGCACGGTGCTCGGCGATTCCCTCGCCCTCGGCCTGCGGCGCATCGCCCAGGCCGCAGCAACCTCGGAGAGAAGGCTCTCATGAAGTCCGTCTTCGCCTGGCACCGTCCGCTCATGACGGTCGCCGCCCTCATGGTCGTCAGCACCATCGTGTGCGTCATCGGCCTGCTCGTCGACCAGAGGCAGGTCCTCGGCGTCGACACCTGGCTCAAGCCGCTCAAGTTCTCGCTGTCGATCCTGCTCTACAGCGTGACCTGGGCGTGGCTGATCGCCCACCTCCCCCGCTTCCGCCGCCTCGCGCACAGTGCGGGCACGGTCATCGCCGTCTCCCTGATCGTGGAACAGGTGGCGATCGTCGGCGCCGCCGCGGTCGGCACGACCAGCCACTTCAACGTGTCCAACGGCGTCTCCGCCGCGGTGTGGGGCATCATGGCGGTGTCGATCACCGTGCTCTACGTCGGCACCTTCCTCACGACGATCGCGGTGTTCTTCCTGCGCCTGCCCACCGCATCCACCACCCTTGCTGTGCGGGCCGGCGCGGCGATCGCCATCGTCGGCATGGGCCTCGCCTACCTGATGACGGGCCCGACGGCCGCCCAGCTGCACGACTTCCAGGGCATCGCCGGAGCCCACACGGTCGGCCTGGCGGACGGTGGACCCGGACTCCCCCTGCTCGGCTGGAGCACGGTCGGCGGCGACCTCCGCATCCCGCACTTCGTCGGGATGCACGCGCTGCAGATCCTGCCGCTGTTCGCCATCGCGCTCGGCTGGCTCGGACGCCGCTGGCGCGCCGTCGCCGACGACAGGGTGCGCCTGCACCTCGTGGTGGTGGCGACGGTGGTCTACGCGGCGGTCGTGACGCTGGTGACGTTCCAGGCGCTGGCCGGGCAGTCGATCGTGCACCCGGACGGGATCTTCCTCGCCGCAGGCTGGACGATCCTGGTGGGCGGAGTGCTCGCCGCCGCCGTGGTGCTGGCACTCGGGATGCGGGCGAGCGCCAGGCCGACGCTGCACGCGGGAGCGACGGCGTGAGCGGCGGCGGCGTGAACGGCGGCATGAGCCGCGGCGGCTGGAACGGGAGGGCGGTGTTCTTCCTGGTGGTCGCGATCGTGGGGCTGGTCGGCACGTGGACGTTCAACATCGCCGCTGTCGTCGGTCGGCGCAACTACCTGGGCGACTGGCTGCAGAGCGGCCCTGCCGTGCTGTCGCTGACGGTGGATGTGCTCATCGCCGCCGTCGCGGCGGTCGCGTTCATGCTGTTCGAGAGCCGAAGGCTCGGGATGCGGCGGGTGTGGGTGTACGTGGTGCTCATCCCGCTGGTGGCGCTGGCCTTCGCGCTGCCGCTGTTCCTGGCGATGCGGGAGCGGGCGCTGGTGACGCGGCGGGGTGAGGGCACCGCGGGCGACGCGAATACGGGAGGTGCCGCGTGATCGCGGCAGGCGACGCCGCCGATCGTGAGGCATGCATCCGGCTGTGGCTCGATGCCGTCGCCGAGCGCGACGGGCAGCCGGCTCCCGCCGGCACCGCTGAGCGCTGCGCGGTGAAGTTCGCCAGCGCCCCTGTGTCGTTCCTGGTCGCACGCGAAGGCGAGGGTCAGGACACGCCCGCCGGGTTCGTCCTGGTGACCGAACCGGGCAGCGGAGCCGCGACCGACCCGCCGGGAGCCGCATACCTCGCGATGCTGGCGGTCGCCCCCGCGCTCCAGGGCGCCGGGCTGGGCGCACAGCTGCTCGACGCCGCCACCCGGGATGCGCGTGCGGCCGGACACTCCGAGCTGGTCCTGCACGTGCTCACCTCCAACACCGCCGCGGTGAGGCTGTACGTCTCGCGCGGGTGGGCGGCGCGCGGGCCCGGCCACGCGCATCCACTGAGCGGGGAGCTGTCGCAGACGTATACCGTCGCGCTCTGACCACACCCCGGCGGACCCGCGCCACAGGCGCGCACAGGCACCACAGGCGCCACAGGTTGATCGGCGCGCGTGGCTCACGCGCCCTGCGCTCTACATCTCAACGCTGTAACCCAGCGCCAGGTCGGTCGCGACCTGGCCGCGGATCCCCCAGTTCGCCTTGGGGGTCTCGGTGATCGTGATCTCTACGCTGTGCGGATCGATCCCCGCCTCCGCCTTGATGCGAGCGAAAAGCTCGGTGATGAGAACCCGCTTGGCTTCGTCGGATCGACCCTCGAACATGGAGATCTCGATGATCGTGTAATCCGGTCCCCGGTCCTCGGGATATATGAAGTCGTCGGAGTCGAGCGGGATGAATCGCTGGAATCGTTTCTCGGCCGGATAGGTCAGAGCGACCATGATCGCCGCGTGAATCGCGTCCGCGAGAGCCGTTCTGTGCCGAGCAAGGGATTCCCGCCGGCCGTAGACCAGTACTTGAGCCATCTCCGCAGGCTATGCCACACCGGTGACGAACCTTGGCTCTGCGGGGCGGCCGGCCAGATGCGTCGAGATGCGTTCGGGGATCACGACGTGCCGAGCACCCTCGTCGCCGCAGCGACACCTGGGCCGCTACCACGAGTCGATTTACTCGAACACATGTTCGAAAGTTAATGGTTCAATGGAGTCATCCCTGAACCCTTTGGAGGCTGTCATGAGCATGACGCACGCGACCGACATCGTCTCTGTCTGGACCGACAACGGCCGACCCAC
>Ga0153994_1000162_pt1 | contig 23778 bp, 27 predicted proteins | sample TSNC078MetaG_FD_104735 | JGI IMG/M metagenome (GOLD analysis project Ga0153994, IMG submission 104735) | Attine ant fungus gardens microbial communities from North Carolina, USA - TSNC078 MetaG | ecosystem: Host-associated > Fungi > Mycelium > Unclassified | place: USA: North Carolina, Lumber...
CGTGCATTACGGGCCTCAATCATAGCCTCTTATGCAAGCAAAGTGAGCTTGCAACGAGTCTCTGTTTCCTCCCTAGCTCACTGCGTGAGCATGCGTTCCTAGATTCGCTGACAAAGTTTATATCGAATTTTCGGGATTGTTTTATTGTTTAGTTGTCAAGGTTCGGGGGTTGCTTTGAATTACCGTGTAACCTAAATAGAATATCATGTTTACACTTTCAAGTCAACGTTTTTTTGTTTTTATTTTGAAGTGGAGTGTCCTTTACTCCGTGGAGTGTTCCTTCACTCCGTGCCATCATTTTAGACAGCTTATGTATAATATCATTTTTTGTTTTTACTGTCAATATGTTTTTTTAAAAATATTTTGGAATTTTCTGACCTGCTTTTTTAAAATAAAACTCTCCCCATATTTGCTATCCATACCAGAAAGTAGTTATTGTTATAAATCAATCGCAAAACAGCACTGTCGTTAATAGACTGGAAGATGTATTGTGCCCAGCTTGTCCCGGCAAATATTGTGATAATGACACAGGCAATCCACAACATGATGAGACCATTGACCAAACCTAGGACAATACCGCCGATTTTATTGATGCCGTTTAATAGAGGAAGTTTACTGATCAGATTCAAGGCATGTCCGATGATTTTTAATATGATAAAAATGGCAATAAGCAAAATAATAAAGGATATCGCATTTAATATGAGGCAGGTTAAATAATTGGATATGTATGCCGTAAAGTCATTAATTCCCAGGGCATCATAAATCTGTGAATTGTTATTTTCAATGAGGGCATTTTGTAAGAAGCCAGGTAATGGAAGCTCATTAATGACGTCAACCTGCTCGGTCACTTTATCGGTGGGGACAGTAATCGTACTTACAATTGTAGATTCAATGCTCTGATTAATAACCGTGTATACCGGTGTTTTCTGTAGTGCCTTTCCCAAAACCGGCATTAGCTGACTCGCTAAAAATAGCGCAATAACCATGATAAACATAGAAAATACGGCTTTAATAAGACCTTGTCGGTATCCGTTTAAAACGCTTAAAATTAGTATAAGTATAACAATTAATAAAATAATATTCATAGTCATCCTTTCAAAGCATTAAGTATATATCGTATCGGTGCACTTTTTCTTCTGCTTTTTAATTGAGTTTAATCTTCTGGATTGAAGTTTCATCGACTAATATAAATCTATTTTGAGCTTCTAATGGCAGTATGTTTCTGATTTTATTTTCAAAAGTATAATTAAACTTTTCTTTTCCATTATAATGATACATCACACATTGATAACCATTATACAGAATGATTTCCTGTTCAGATCCAATAATCGTTTGATAATCAAAATCAAAGTATTTCTCTAAGCGAAGCTTACCGGAAGTTGCATAGACCTGCAGTTTATATTTACCCGTTTTGCTTGCCTCATCATTATTTTCTTCATTTTTAAAAACGAAACCAATGTACTTGCTGTTTGAGAATATGCTTTCTATTTCCGCTGCCAGTGGCACCTCTGCGGTGATTTCCGGGGTTTCCTTAACAGAGAAAATAATAAATTCAGACTCACCGTATGCAGCGACTTCGCTGCTATTAACAAATTCGACTTTAGGGAATAGCTGATCATACTCAAATGTTCCTATAATATTGTCCGCCTGTTCTTGGCCGGTGGTTCCAAAGTTATAAAATACAATTTTTGTAGTAACGCCGCCTTCTTGGATATACAAGTAACTGACTGCCAGGTTCTTGCCATCGTCTGATAATGCAATATCTATCGGATAGCCTGTTTTTTCAGGAGAGGCTTTGATACTCACCAGCTCAGTGCCGCCCTTATCGTATAAGTTGATATAATTAATTACTCCGTCTGACAGCACTGCCGCTACAACTCCCTGATTTGCCACCTTCAGATTCTCTATAAAGCTTTCCGTATGAATCTCACTCACTTGACCTGACTGATTAAACAAGCGGATTTGATTTGAGCCAATATCACCAATGGCTATATAATCTCCTCTGACATCCACTCTTGGTTCTTGCATTTCAAAAGCCTGATTCCACAGAGGGTTACCATTTTTATCAGAATATGATGCGCCATTTCTGCTATATTTAATAAGATTGTCGCCCGTAACCTGATAGTTTCCTGAAGTGTTGTCATTGTTCTCTATCACGTTGACCACCGTATAAGAATCATAAAAAGTACGCTGCCCAATAATTCCCACAACCAGTAGGATGCACAATAGAGCAATACCAACATACATAATGAGGCGAAACCTTGAAATCGTACCAACCTGTTTCAATTTTTCTTTCGCAGCTTTTAACATATTTTTTACCTTGACCTTATCCTTCATACTCTATAAAAAATCATACCCTGCCGTGTGTTACTCTATCAAGTAAGGGTATTGTAAATTATACGACATGACGCAAGATAAGTCAAATAAGCTGTTGCTTATTTGACCCCTGCGAATATCAAGGTAATGTAATTGTCATTCCCGGATAAATACGATTAACGTCTTCTATTCCGTTTAATTCTCTGATTTTATCGACATAGGAAATGGAGCTGTAAAATTGATAACTGATTCCTGCCAAGGTATCGCCATCTTTTACGGTATATGTCTTCGGTTCTGCCGAAACAGCCTGAGTTATAACCTCCTGGGTTTCTTCCTGTGGTGCTTCGGTTTCCGACTCTGTTGGCACTGTCTCCTCTGTCGACGGAGTCGATACTGTCGACGGAGTCGACAGGGAGCTTTCTTCGATATTCCCATCTATAACTTCGACGGGAATGACATCTTCTGTTTCGCTTTGGGCTGCCGCCGCTGCATTATCTGGATTATTTGAGATGACTTGCTCTGATTGATTATTGTTTATCATCGTTATCCCTATGATTAAAGCGAAAAGAATCACAAATGTCACCACAAAACTCATGGCATTTTTTAGGAACGCATTCATATATACCGGCCGCTGTCGATCACTTTCTGCTTGTCCCCTCTTAAATCGAGGGAACTCTTTAACTTTTGATTCTCGTTTTGTGGCTTCAGATATTTTTTTATCAACACTCGCTGCCTTGACAGCCGGTTCTTCACCTGAATAGTTATTAGTTTCGACCATATAATTTTGCATCGCCTCATTGCGGTCATAGTAGATGTAATAACCCTCCTGTCCTACCAGGCTGCCATTTCGGTAAACAAAGAAGGCCTCGTCTTTGTCTATTGGGTCGGCCATAAACAGTGTTTTGTTTTTTCCAGGGAAGTTATCCACATGAATTTTAGTTATTTTCTCATTTATCCCCAAAGATTTCCCCGGTCGGGTTAAAAACCAGCCAATGATTTCCTCATCATGAAAATATTTTCTTACTTCGTCATATATGTTTGTCCATATTTGGGTTGTAAGGCAAATATTATCCTCCTGAATCTTGACCTCCCGTATCTCTAGTGCGCCTTCAATGAAGGCAATATCGACATCTTTGTTTTTCACTATTTTCCCTAATAGGATGGCTAACTTCTGCTCGTTATTTGATTTTTCTGTTATCTGATTTATATATGTAATTACATAATCTTCTACGTATATTTTAATTTTATCGTTAGGCTTACCGACTTGACGGATATTTTTTGGTAATTTTAGCGTGTTTTTCTCCTCATCATATTTAATCTCTATCATAGCCTCACCTTCCTCAGGGTGATAGTACCATATCCCGTCTTATTTCTTTAGCAAAAGTTGTCAGTAAAAATTTATAACCTTTCCAAAGAATTCGTGAATAAGTGATTAAATAAATGAAGTTTTGTTAAAACTAAAATATATCTTTGTCAACTGAGGGTAAATTGGTTTAATTAAGGAGAATCCTATAAATGCATCTTTCATTAAAAGCTAAAAAGTATCATTGGATTGACAGTTTTGCTGATAATCCGATTGCTCATTTTAAAACAGAATTAGAATCAGCTTTAAATATGTCAAATTTAAAGCGTCATGAGCTTGTCTTTTTATGTGTAGGCACACCTAATGTCCCCGGAGACAGCCTTGGTCCTGCGGTCGGTACGCTTCTGAAAAGATATGGATGCAAAAATGTTTATGGTTCACTGGAAAATCCGGTGCATGCATTAAATATTCAAGACCATCACCGTTTAATCGAAAAAAAGTACAGCGCTCCGTTTATTATTGCCGTTGATGCCGCATTGGGCAAGAAAGGTCAGGCCGGTCTGATTACCATCAAAAACGGTCCTCTATATCCGGGAAAAGGCGTGGGGAAAAAACTTCCTCCTGTCGGTGATATGGAAATAGCCGGTGTCTTTGATATCCTTGACCAACCCCATGCTTTTAGCCTCTTAATTCGCTTAAGCACCTGTATTTCCAACGGAATTCTAAAAGCTTTAAAGTAAGCTTCCTTTTATAATTCAACCCGACCCTCTAACGCCCTTAATAATGTGATTTCATCTATGTATTCCAGGTCCCCGCCTACAGGCACCCCGCTGGCGATGCGGCTGACCTTGATACCGGTAGGTTTAATCAGTTTGCTGATGTACATTGCTGTCGTTTCTCCCTCCAGACTGGAATTGGTGGCGATAATCACCTCATCCACATCTTGCTGAAGCCTGAGCATTAATTCTTTCAGCCGTATATCCCCGGGACCGATGCCAAGCATCGGGGATATCGCCCCATGCAATACGTGATAAACACCTTGATATTTTTGCGTTTTTTCATAGGCTGCCAAATCCCGCGGTCCTTCAACCACCATAATTTCTTTTTTATTCCTCCCATTGTCCGAGCAAATGGGACAGGTTTCCTGATCGGTGAGATTATAGCATTCTTTACAATACTTTACATTCAGCTTAGCTTCTATAATTGTATTTGACAGGCTTTCTACCTGTTCCTCTGGCATATTAATAATGTGAAAAGCCAGCCTTCCGGCTGACTTCGCACCAATGCCTGGTAGTTTAGACAATTCTTCAATAAGCTTTGATATTTGCCCACTGTATAAATTCATTAAAACCCAAGCCCTCCGCCTAAGCCGCCGGTGATTTTAGACATGGATTGCTGTGAAATCTCCTCCACTTTCCTCAGCGCTTCGTTTGTTGCGGCAACAATCAAATCTTCCAACATCTCAATATCCTCAGGGTCTACAACTTCTTCAGACAGCTTTACCGATAACACTTCCTTTTTTCCGGAAATCTTAACTGTGACAGCACCGCCGCCGGAAGTTGCTTCAACTTCTTGTTCTTCCAGTTCTTTTGTTGCATCTTCCATCTGCTTTTGCATCTTTTGTGCCTGTTTCATTAAATTATTCATATTCCCCGGCATACCTCCGGGAAATCCACCGCGTTTAGCCATTTCATTATCCTCCTTAATTCAAAACACATTTATATTTCTATATTGATTTTACTCATCTTCATAGACAATGTCAACTCCCTGGAGATTGACTTTATTAGGATCAAAAAAGATTTGTGTATTTTCTTTTTCCCCGGCAATCATCTGAGATATGATTTCAATTTGCTTTTCTATTTTTTCACTGAGTACATGCTCCAGCTCATTCTTATGCGCCGCATTATCAAAGTAACTTTTGTTCATTTCTTCGTTAAAGCCCAAAATAATTTTATTATCGGGTCCCTGGTTAATCATCGCTGTCTTAAGCATGAGACTCATGCTCGTCGGTAAATCTGATAAGATTGCACCCCATTGTCCTATAATGGCCTGAATGTCCTCCGGTGCCGCCTGAGGCCGCGGCTTTATCTCCTCCGGTGGAATTGATGACGCTTCCGCCATGGCGATCTGGCTTGGCACATGATTCGGGGCTGCCGCCACAATGCCTGATTCTAGCTGTTTTTCAATAAGGGCAAGGCGATTAAGTACCGAATCAAAATTTCTTTCCATAGAAGGTTTACATAATTTTATCAATGCCACTTCTACAAGCACTCTTTTTTGACTGGAGTATTTGATTTGACCGGATAACTCGGAAAAAATACGAATATAACGCATGAGTATATCTCCGTCAATGCTCTGTGCCTCTTCTTTAAGTATATTCATATTTTCAGCAGACATTTCTAAAACATCTTCGATATCCTCAGAATTTTTTACAAGAAGCAAATTTCTTAAATACCAGATAAAATCAGTCACAAATTGGGTCAGTTCCCTGCCCTGAATTATGACTTCCTCAATTAATCTAAGCGCGTTCGTTAATTCCTGACGGATAATATGCTTTAATAATCTACTAAACACTTCTGTATCAACTGCTCCCAACACCTCAAGTACTTTATCATAGGTCAGCCGTTCCCCCAGGTAAAAGGCAACGCACTGGTCTAATAGGCTTAATGCGTCACGCATTGAGCCATCTGCCGCTTTGGCTATGTAGCTAATTGCTTTATCTTCGATGTCCAGGTTTTCCTCATTAACCAATTCTTCCAAGTGAACGGCAATGGTTTCAATGGTTATCCGTCTAAAATCATATCGCTGACATCTGGATAAAATAGTGATGGGTATTTTATGTGCTTCCGTTGTCGCCAGGACAAAAATCACATATGACGGCGGTTCTTCCAGGGTCTTTAGCAGTGCGTTAAAGGCACCGATAGATAACATATGAACCTCATCAATAATGTAAACCTTATACTTCCCCTCAGTGGGTGAATATTCTACTTCTTCACGGATTTCTCTGATGTTGTCCACTCCGTTGTTAGAGGCGGCATCTATTTCTATCACATTCATGGATGTCTGGTTATTAATCGCTTTACACATCTCACATGTATTACAGGGGCTGCCATTAACAGGAGTTAAGCAATTGACGGCCTTGGCAAAGATTTTTGCCACCGACGTCTTTCCTGTTCCTCTTGTTCCACAAAAAAGATAGGCATGACCGACTCTATCTAAAAGCAATTGATTTCTTAATGTTGTAACAATGTGATCTTGACCTTTAACATCTTCAAATCGTCCCGGACGCCATTTCCGATAAAGGGCTTGGTATGACATACTTTCACTTCCTACTTTCTATTCATCGCCAAAGCAGATGCCTAAATCTTTTGCTTCCTTAATAATGGACGCTTCAGGATCAATCAGCTTCAGCTTTCCGGCAACTTCTTCAAGGGGTAGCGGCACAATTTCGTTTCCGTTAAATGCTACCATGCAGCCATATTTTTCATCAGCAATCAATCGCCCGACAGCTGCGCCTAAACGTGATGAAATAACTCTGTCATAAGCATCGGGGCTTCCGCCTCTTTGGGTATGACCGGGAACAACGATCCGGGTTTCCTGTCCCAGTTCGTCTTCTATTCTTTTGGCGAGTTCATAAGAGACTGACGGATAGGGGCTTGCCGCACGCTTCTTGGCCAGCTCTTTTTTATTTAATCCGGCATCCTCTATCGATTTGGCACCTTCTGCCACCGCAAGGATCGAAAAGCCCTTGCCTTCTTCTTGCCGCTTTTTAACAGCCGAAATAACTTTTCTAATATCATAGGGTACTTCCGGCAGCAAGATGATATCCGCACCACCGGCAATTCCGGCATGGAGTGCCAGCCAGCCTACCTTATGCCCCATTAGTTCCACAATAAATGCTCTTCCGTGAGAGGCTGCTGTCGTATGGATACAGTCAATGGCATTGGCTGCGATGTCAACGGCAGTTTGGAAGCCAAAGGTCATATCGGTTCCATAAATATCATTATCAATTGTCTTCGGCAGGGATACGATGTTTAATCCTTCACTTTTCAGCAGATTGGCTGTTTTCTGGGTTCCGTTGCCGCCTAAAATCACAAGGCAGTCAAGGCCCAGTTCATGATATGTGGCTTTCATCGCCTCAACCTTGTTAAAGCCATCTTCATCCATGACTCTCATCATTTTAAATGGCTGTCTTGATGAACCTAAAATTGTTCCTCCGCGGGTTAAAATACCGGAAAAGTGTGATGGCTCCATTAAAATATGGTCATTATACATCAGGCCGCGATAACCCTCCATAAAACCGAAAATCCGGACTTCTTCCACGACATTATACAGCGTTTTAGCAACGCCTCTCATGGCTGCGTTCAAGGCCTGGCAGTCACCGCCGCTTGTAAGCATTCCTATTTTCATCATCAAGCTCACTTCCTTCTATAAGGTTTTTAAAAACAGCATGAACTTCATCGCCAGAAATTCATGCTGCGTATATTTATTATAATCCGTGCATCTTGCTTCGAATCATTCCCATAAACGTTACCTCTACAGTTAACTCGGCCCAGGCACCCTCACGGCACACAAAAGGTCTTGCTTAGTGCTGCTTCATTCCTGACCTGACACGGTTCGCAAGTTTCTGTTGCGTAAGACCCAGACGTCAACGCCACTTATAAAGGGCTGCTTTACAGGATATGACCCTCAGACAAGACATCACCCCTGCTGTAGCGGATTGCAGGTACAGGACACCGCTAGCTCCCCGGCTGCACGGAAGTTTTATGACATCTTTAATTCACTCAACAGTATAGCTTTTTTTCAGATGGTTGTCAAGGTTCAAATTTCTTCTTATTCAGTCTTAATTTTCTAAAAAAACCGGTCAGTAACTCTGAGCATTCTTCCTCACACACTCCATAGGTTATGTCCGCCTTATGGTTAAATCCCTCTTCTTGCAGCAAATTCATGACGGATCCGGCACATCCGGCTTTAGGATTCATGCTCCCGATGACGACACGGTCAATTCTGGCTTGGATAATCGCTCCGGCACACATCGGACACGGTTCCAGTGTTATATACATGGTACACCCCTCTAAGCGCCAATCGCCAATAACCTTACTGGCTTTATTAATTGCTATTATCTCCGCATGTGCCAGAGTATTTTTTTGACTATTTCTTTTGTTATAACCTCTGGCAATAATTTTATCCACGGATAATTTATCCGTGGATAACTTATCTGTGGATAAAATGACACAACCAATGGGCACCTCGTCAATGGCCTCAGCCTTTTGGGCCTGCTTTATTGCTTCTTTCATATATTTTTCATCTATCAGCAATTTAAAAACTCCTTCTTTTTTGTTGTTAAGTGTCGGATTCATTCATTTTTCATGAATTGCACTTCTACCTCTTTTATGATAAAATAAAATACAGAAGAAAACAAGTACTGTAACTATATACAGAGTGAAAATTACTCTCAGGAGGTATCTCATGCAGATTAAGGGCTTAACAAAAACAACTTTATCAGACTATCCGGGACATGTGGCCGCAACCGTATTTGTTGGCGGCTGTGACTTTCGTTGTCCTTTTTGTTATAATAAATCACTGGTTTTACAGGCAGACAAACTGCCCTCCATTCCCCTTGAAGAGGTTTATCAGTTTCTGGAAAAACGCCAGGGAGCACTGGAAGGCTTGTGCATTACCGGTGGCGAACCGCTGATGCAGGACGATTTATGCGATTTTATTTATAATGTTAAGTTGATAGGTTATAAGGTAAAGTTAGATACCAACGGCTATGACCCCACCCATCTGAATCACATTATTAAGAACAATTTAGTTGATTACATCGCTATGGATATTAAAAACTCGAAGGAGAATTATGCGAAAACCACCGGCATTACCTCCTTTGATTTGACCCGCATTAAGCTTTCCGTAGATTTATTGATGAGCAGTGATATAGAATATGAATTCAGAACAACACTCGTCAAGCAATTACACACCCTGGAAGATGTCGAGAAGATTGCTCTGTGGCTGCGGGGAGCCAAAGCCTACTATCTCCAGTCATATATCGAAACCGATGACGTCATCATGCCTATTTTCGGCGGATATTCTAAAAAAGAGATATCCGATATGAAGAAGGTCCTGCTGCCATATATCAATCATGTGGAAGTCCGCAGTATTTAATTGTCTAATAAAATCTTCATCTCATTGGCAAGGATAAATACTTTTTCGTTTTTTGTATCTTTCTTCCATGCTAATGAAATTTTATGATTTGTATCAAGCTTCAGGTATTTGAAGTCGGCATTGTCCTTGACGCTGGACCAAAAATCAGTGATTGCAACTCCCATACCATTTTGAACACAGGCATTCATCGATTCGATACTTCTTACATACTGAATCTTAGGGGTAAATCCATAATCTTCACAGCAATATTTTACCATATCTGCCGCATAGGATACTTCATCATTGGACATCACGTAAAAAGCCTCATTCTGGAAATCCTCCGGTTTCAAGTCCGTCTTATTTGCCAAAGGATGCTTGCTTGAATATAATATGATTTTGGGGATTTTGGTCAATTCCATTGTTTGTATGCCTTCAATATTATCTAATGTATCGTCTAAAGTTAAGATAGCATCCTCCTTATCACCCTTAAGCGCCTGTATCAAAGCGCGTACCCCATAGCATTCCAGACCAATCTGAATATTAGGATAATTTTCCGAAAAGGATTCTAATATATCCGGGAAAAAAACAGAAATATTCCAACCCTGCAAACAGCCCAGACGGATTTTCCCAATACTTTTCTGATGCAATTCTTTGGCCTGCATTTTTGTATTGTCAAATTCCTTGATGGAGGCTTCAAAGAATTTAAGAAATAATTCACCGGCCTGCGAAAGCCTTACGGCTTTGCTTGTCCGATCAAATAAAGCTAACTCCAATTCTTTTTCCAAAAGGGAAATCTGTTTACTTACTGCAGGCTGGGTAACATAAAGCTCCTCTGCTGTTTTGGTAAAGCTTAGATTTCTGGCAACGGCCAGAAAATATTCTACTTGCAAATCGTTCATGGGTACACTTCCTCTTGCACTAAGATATTTATAGTATACTTTCTTACAAAGAATTCTACAATATTTAATTGACATTTTCATTACTACTTCGTTATTTATATCATTAATAAATAGTTATTTTACTTTAAGATTAAATCAATGCTATAATGAAAATACTATAAAAAATTAGGAGGTATCAAAATGTCTGATGTATTTTATGCAAAAGGAAAAGGCAACAACGGCTACATTAAAAATCTAGAAGTTTGCTCGTTTAATAATCTGGACGGAAATTGCGGCATGTTCCAAATGGCACTTTATAAAACTAAAGAAGAAAAATACTATTTATATGGCGCTTGCTTTGGCGGCACCGAGAAAGGCGTTATGATCAGTAATGTCACTGACCCATATAACCCTACATTTGTGAAGCATCTTCAATTGGTTGACCCTGATGAATATCCCACAACCACATCGCCAAAATTACAAATTGCCGATGATTTGATGATTGTCGCCATGAGTGCGGGAAGTGGTCCCGGAGCGCTGGTGGAACAATCCGAACTGCAGAATATGAAATGCGAAGTAGGTATCCGTATTTACAGTTTAAAAGAAGACCCTGAAAATCCAAAGTTTTTAGGTTATTGGGATTGTGGTGTTCCTCATTCCATAGGTGTTCACCGCTTCATGTATAATGGCGGTCGTTATGTTCATCTCTCTTGTGAATGCAGAGGGTTTGAAGGTATGATTTACAGAATTGTAGATATCCAAGATCCAACGAATCCTGTAGAAGTTGGTAAATGGTGGGCGCCTCATCAATATGCCGACGGGTATCCCGGACGTACTTTTGATCCTCACGCAGGACATACTCCTGCCTTCATGGACAAAGGCTGGATGCATGGACCGCCATTCGTCGTTGGCGACAAGGCTTATTTAGGATATTGCGGAGATGGTTTATATGTTTTGGATGTTTCTGATATGACACGCCCTATGTGTTTAGGGAATCTGAAATTCATGCCGGCGTTTGCCAGTGAATTGGCCGGAGCCAGAACCCATACCGCACTTCCATTACCCGAACGCGATTTAGTGGTTGTCACAAATGAAGGTGAAAGATTCCAATTCTTCCCACCGGGCAAGATTCAACACGCACAAGCAATGAACAATATCCATATGGTAGATGTGAGAGAACCTGACAGACCTACATTAATCGGCGAATTCCCCTATCCGGAAGTTCCTGAGGATTTCCCATATCCTAATTTTAATGTGATGCAGTTGGATGCTCCCGGACCTTTCGGACCTCACAACTTACATGAACCTATGAATGGGAAACCATGGCTTGAGCAACGGGGAGACAGAGTCTATTGCTGCTATTTCCATGCCGGACTTCGGATATACGATGTTTCTGATCCATATTATATTAAAGAGCTTGCCTATTTTATACCGCCGAATCCTAATAAAACGCCGGAAGAATCTTACTTTAAAGGATTCCCGGGACCAAGAAATGCAACCACTGAGGATGTCATCGTTGATGACAGAGGCTGTATTATTATTACTGCTTTAGATGATGGTTTCTATATTTTGAAGATGAAAGAAAATAAGTAAGTGTTAAAAATCAAGGAGGCTGTTTAAATTTACGACAGCCTCCTTGGTTCCTCTTTTCATTATTCAGCGGCTTTTGCAATTGCTTTTGTTTGATGAATCGTACCCCACGGATGATTGGGAGGCGCATAAATGGAATACAGCTTAATTGGCCTGTTTCCCATGTTGGTTAGATTATGCCATGTTCCTGCAGGTATAAAAATAGCAAAATCATCAAACGCAAGCTGTCTGAAATACAGACGGTCTCTACTGTCCCCCATCTGAACCAGTCCTTGACCTTCCTCAATGCGCAAAAACTGATCGACGTCTGGATGCATTTCCAGCCCTATGTCCTCGCCAACAGGAATGCTCATCAAAGTAAGCTGTAAATGGTTTCCTGTCCACAATGCGGTACGGAATGTGTTGTTGTGCAGTGTTGCCTTGTTTATGTCTACTACAAATGGGTTCGAGCCAAAATCCGTTATTGCAGCGGAGGGGTATGATTGACGCGGCATATTTCCCTTATTATAATTATTATACATGTCTCTTACACTTCCTTCCTTTATATATTATATGGTCTCGTAGTTTTCCCGGTTACTAAAACATGAATTTTCACGTTGACGCAACGCGATGCATATGATATATTATGAATAACTCTTTGCACTGCATCATGTTCGGTATTTGCCGAGCGTTCAATCAACAGTACAAACTGAGCAGGCGATAAATCCGCTGCGGATTTGTGGGGCCGGGCCGCAATGCGGCAGCAGAAGGCGTTTAGCGCATCTGTGGGACAGTGTATGTTCCGCAGATGCGTTTCTTATTTTATGCGGAAAAGATTATGCCGTGCCATAGGGTTATCTCAAGTATAAATTGGAGGTAACGATTATGGAAAAATCAAATGAACAAATCGCAATGAAGGTATCCCGTAACAGCATCATCGGTAATGTGCTGCTGTCGGCTTTCAAGCTGTTCGCAGGAATCTTTGCGCAATCAGCCGCAATGGTTTCTGACGCAGTGCATTCCCTATCCGATGTATTTAGCACCGTTATTGTCATGGCAGGTGTCAAACTGGCGAATAAAGAATCCGATAAAGAGCATCCTTACGGCCATGAACGATTTGAATGTGTCGCGGCTATCGTGTTAGCAGTCATTCTATTTGCGACCGGTGCCGGGATTGGCTGGACTGGCATACAAAAAGTGATTGTTGGGAATTATAGTGAAATCGCCGTGCCGGGATTGCTGGCGCTTGTGGCGGCACTCACTTCTATCGTTGTTAAGGAAGCCCTGTATTGGTATACGCGCATAGCCGCAAAGAAAATAGACTCCAGTGCACTCATGGCCGACGCGTGGCACCACCGCTCGGATGCATTTTCGTCTGTCGGCAGCTTTGCAGGTATTTTGGGCGCCAGGCTCGGTTTTCCCATCCTCGACCCGTTGGCATGTCTTGTAATTTGCCTGTTTATCCTGAAAGCCGCTGTTGATATTTTCAAGGACGCCATCAATAAAATGCTAGACACATCGTGTGATGATACAGTCATTAATGAAATCAAGATGACCGCGTTGGAACAGGAATCCGTACTGGGCGTTGATAACGTCAAGACAAGGCTATTTGGTGATAAAATCTATGTGGATTTGGAAATATGCGTAAAGGGTGATTTTTCGCTGGAGGAAGCACATACTGTGGCGCAACAGGTACATGATTCTATTGAGACACAATTTTCAAAGGTCAAACACTGCATGGTACACGTAAATCCTGCAGATATAAATTGAATGAAGATGATTTATAGGGATATTTTTCTATTGAAATAATATCCCTATAAACTTTTGGTAGAATTTTGTATATTCCGAAAAATTTTATGAAAACATTGTTGACAATATATTAACTATACTGTTTAAACTAATATTGTCATAGATAATAAATATTTTATTGGGAGGAATAAGTATGGAAAAGCGGGTTTTAATTCAAAACGCAAAGGCAATTGTCAGTTGTGACCAAAATGATACTATTTACAAGGATGCCGACATTTTAATTGAAGGACAAAAGATTGTTTCAATAGGCAAAAATCTTTCCACAGAGGGAGTCGTGCAGATAATAGATGGCAAAGATAAATTTGTTTATCCTGGACTTATTAATACACATCACCACTTTTTCCAAACCTTTGTACGCAACACTATAAAAGTTGACTATCCGAACATGACTGTGCCGGAATGGCTAGATAGGATATATCCGGTATTCCAGCGCATTGATAATGACATTATATACTTTTCTGCTCTCACTGCTATGGGAGACCTGTTAAAGCATGGCTGTACCACTGCATTTGACCATCAATATTTGTACAGCAAAGCCAGTGGCAAGGAGAATGTTGACCGTCAAATGGAAGCCGCCGAATTGTTAGGCATTCGCTATCATGCCGGTCGGGGGACAAATACCTTGCCAAAAAGTAAAGGCAGCACTATGCCTGACGATATGCTGGAATCAACTGACGAATTTTTAAGTGATTGTCAGCGTTTAATAGAAAAATACCACGACTCTTCAACTTTTTCAAAACGACAGATAGTCGTTGCCCCTTGCCAGCCTATCAATAGTTATAAGGATACATTTGTAGAATCTGTAAAACTAGCCAGAAGCTATGGTGTCCGGCTTCACACTCATCTAGGAGAGGGCGAGAATGAAATTATTCAAAATCGTTGGGGTATGCGGAGCCTTCGTTGGTGCGAAGAAATTGATTTTATCGGAGAGGATGTATGGTTAGCTCATGGGTGGGAGATGATGCCAGAGGAATTGGATTGTCTTGCCAAAGCCGGTACAGGGATTTCACATTGCCCCGCTCCGGCGGTATTGGGTGGATTCCCTATTATAGATTTAAAAATGTTTAAAGAAAAAAGTGTCTTGGTTAGTTTAGGTTGTGATGGTTCGGCTACTAATGATAGCTCCAATCTTCTGGACTCTTTGCGGATGGCATTTCTCATGCAGGCTTACCATAGTAAACAGAGGGGCGGCAGCATATCTTCATATGAATTGCTGAAAATAGCTACTGTCAACGGTGCAAAAACATTGGGAAGAACAGATATAGGTTCATTAGAGGCCGACAAAGCTGCCGACTTGTTCATGATAGATACGACCGCCTTGGAATTAACCGGTACTCATCATGACCCGGCAAATCTTTTAGCCCGGGTTGGGGTTACAGGTCCTACTTATCTGACCATGGTTGGCGGAGAGGTGGTTTCCAAACAAGGAAAACTCATTCGAGTAAACGAAGCTGAACTTTCGAGGAAAGGTGAAGAGATTTGCACTCGTGTATTGCGCAATACGACAGATGCATTTTAAACTCTTGTGAAGGAGGAGGAATAGCATGAATATAAATACATTGGATTTAAAAACTGCATTGGTAAAAACCCTGCATGTATGTATAGGACTTTTAGTTACCGGTATTGGTACCGCTTTTATGTATGATTTGGGCTGGGGCAGTGCTCCGGCGGCAACCATTAGTGATGGTGTTCATATGGCTTTTGGTCTAAGTTACGGCGTAGCAGGCATTGCGTGCAACCTTTTTTTCCTGGCCATCCTAGTCATTACTGATAGAAAATTAATTAGTGTGGGGACTATATTGGCTACTTTTTTCTTGGGATTCTTTATTGACGTGGGTGTGTTTTTAATTTCACCGCTACAAATTATAGATATGAATGCTCCCATGCGTATTCTTATGCTTCTAGTCGGCTGTATATTAACCGCTATCGGTCTTGGCTATTATGTAGGTATTAACTTTGGCATGGGTGCGATAGATGGTCTTTCAGTTATGTTAAATAAAAAAACAAAGCTATCATTTAAAACTTGCCGTTGGATTGTGGATATCTTTTTGATGATATTCGGAGTTGCAATGGGTGCAGCCTGGGGTATTGGTACTATTGTTTCCATTGTGTTAACCGGACCCATCATGCAGGTGGTTATCAGTTTAGTAGAAAAAAAAGCGCAAATGTGTTATACTAAAAAATAATCACAAGGAGATGATGTCCTTTGGAACGTAAGCTTTTAAGTGTGGGGCAGCTTAGTAATCTATTTGGTTTAAATAAGCAAACTTTACATTATTACGATAAGATCGGTCTCTTTCAGCCGGAAGGACGAGATGCTAACGGTTATCGGCGTTATCAATTTGAACAGTGCTATAAATTGGCAGCGATTCGTAATATGCGCTCTCTGGGATATTCTCTGGAAAAAATTTCTTACACAATGAAAAACTTGAAACCGCAAATTGCACTGGAAGAGATGGAAAAGCGGCAAGATATGGTATCCAAAGAATATCAAAAGTTGAAAAATCTAGAGTTGATTCTGGAACGGAAAATGTCATTTGTTAAAGCAGAAAATAAACCTGCTGAGTTTGATAAAATAAAAGTCTGTAATTTCCCCGAGCGGTATTATTTACCCATCGGGGAAGAAGATCTATTGTATCGTGAGGAATCCTTTTACCTTAATCCTACGGTGGTTTTTTATACGGGAGCGATGCGAAAATTCGGTGCTTTTATCTATCGTCGCCAATCAGAGGATATCCTATTAACAAAGCAAGAATTTGATGCTCTAAAAACCATTCCGGCAGGCGAGTATCTTTGCGGTTATCACTTGGGCCCTTATACTGGTATATTAGACCGCGTAGATGAGTTGCGCCGGTATGATAATAGCCTGCCTTTAGAAGATTGGTCCGTACACTTTAATATTATAGATCAATTTTTAGAAAATGATTCAAAGCAATTTGTCACCCAAATACAGATACTTTTAACATAAGCTGGCAGAATATTAGATTTGTACTACTGAGCCTTTACCTTCGTCCAAAGCTCCGCAAATAATTCTTTAATTTCTTGTTCCTGATACCTAAAAATCTCATTGTTAGGATTTGTGGTGTCGGGAACATAGGCGCTAATTCCCGCGAATATTGTATTTTTCATTTCTTCAAAAGCCGATGCAACGGGAGATGTGTAACCCACTGCCTCTGTATTGGCTAATGCCACATCTTCTCTTAACATAAAATCCATAAATTGATGAGCCAGGTCTATATTCTGACAGTCATTGGTTACCACCATGGCATCATACCACACATTGGTGCCTTCTTCCGGGGTAAAATAATCTAAATTTTCATTTTCACTCATAATATAAGCAGCATCTCCTGAATAAACCACGGCAATGGATTTATTACCCGAAATCATATTATCTATGACATCATCGCCGGCATAGATGGGACTCATCACAGCTTTTTGATTTACAAGCCAGTCGAAGGCCTCCTGAATCTCGTCTTTATTATCTGTATTCATGGAATATCCCAGAGCTTTTAGGGCAACCATAAATGAATCTCTCTCCGAGTCATACATATACAAATCGCCGGCGTATTTTTCGTTCATCAACAAGCTCCAGCCATCAGCCAAATCAGCTTCATCTACCACCGTCGTATCATATAATATGCCTACCGTTCCCCAGAAATAAGGAACCGAATAAACATTGCCCGGGTCGAATTCTAAATCCATTACCTCAGGCAACAGATTATCTTCGTTGGTAATCAATGACCAGTCAACAGGCATTAAGGAATCTTCTTTAATCAAACGCTCAATCATATAGTCAGACGGAATAATAATATCGTAGGTTTCACCGCTGCTGATTTTCGTATACATAACCTCATTGGATTCAAATGTATCATAAATGATTTTACAGTTATACTCTTCTTCAAACTGACTAATTAAGTTCATATCAATGTATTCACCGGCATTGTATATCTTTAAGGTGGCATCTCCGGTGCTGTCTGATCCGGTCTGACTTTCTCCCCCCTCATTTCCTCCGCCACAGGCCATAAGTGCCAATGACATAATAACTGCTATTAAAAATATGATTTTTTTCTTCATCTTTCAATCTTCCTTTCTTTCCTTACTTTTCTTCAAAATGGGTACTATATTTACAACCAGTAAAATGAGTATGATAACAACAATAACAATTGTTGACAAGGCATTTATTGTCGGATTGGTGCGCTTCGTCATATTATAAACAATAATCGAAATATTCTTCACACCATTGCCGGTCACAAAGTAGGATATGACAAAATCATCAAATGACATGGTGAATGCCAGCAATGCGCCGGCAAATATACCGGGCCGTATAAGTGGTAATATCACTTTTCTCAATGCTTGAAATGGCGTAGCTCCTAAATCCATGGCGGCATTGGCCAGATTTGGATCTAGATTCCTCACTTTGGGATAAACACTCGTGATCACATAGGGGGTGCAAAAGCAAATATGCGCCAAAAGCATCGTCATATACCCTTTGGCGATGCCTATTGAGGAAAACAAAATCATCAGTCCGATGGCCGTCACAATCTCAGGATTCAATATCGGTATATTATTCACATTTAACAGGTATTCTTTTAAAAACTTCCTGGATTTGGAGAGTCCAATGGCCGTTATCGTTCCCAACACTGTTGATATGACCGTTGCTAAGATGGCTATGGTGACGGAAACGTAAACTGCCGATACAATCTCTTTATTCGTTATAAGCTCCTGATACCATCTCAGGGAGAATCCGGTAAAATGGGTTAAGGATTTCGAGGCATTAAATGAAAATATCATTGTAATCACAATCGGCAGGTAAAAAAATATAAAGCACAATACAATATATAATCCGGAAAAGATATGTTTTTTCTTCTTCATTTTCACTTTTCCTCCTAATCATCCTGTGGGTCAATCTTTTTCATCAGCCGCATCGATATTAATATAATGATCGCTAATAATAAAGAAATAGCACTGCCAAAATTCCAGTCACCGACGGAAATAAATTGTGATTCTATTAAATTACCAATCAGCAGATACTGCCCGCCACCTAATAATTTGGGAATGACAAATGTTGATATTGACATCAGAAACACCATGACAATACCATTGATGATGCCCGGCATTGATAGCTTTAAGACGATTCTTCCAAACGTCTGAAGCTGGTTCGCTCCCAAATCATAAGCCGCTTCAATTAATGAATTATCCATTTTACGAAGCGATGTATGGATGGGAATAACCATTAATGGAAGGAAGTTGCATACCATCCCCAGGGTTACGGAAAAGTCAGTATACATCATTGTGATCGGACCAATTCCCACCATTGATAACAGGTTATTGATGATTCCATTATCCGCCAACAGGTTTAACCAGGCATAAGTTCTTAAAAGCAGATTAATCCACATTGGTATTGTGACCCCTAAAACAAGAAAATCTTGTGTTCTCTCCTTAAATCTGCTGATAAAATAGGCCAGGGGATAACCCATGAGCAGACATATCCCCGTGGTAATCAATCCCAGCTTTACAGATTTTAAAAATACGCTGATATACGTTGGGTCTAAAATCTTTATAAAGTTTTTCAACGTAAAGTCCAATATTTTTACAGAATTCCCACCTGTGGTAAATGCGTACAGGGCAATCAGCAGCAACGGTATTACAATAAGAATAAAGGACCAGACGATATATGGTTTTGTTAAATGTTTAAAATGTTTCATCAGTAGCTCCCCATTCGATACATGACATGAATGTCTTCAGGCTCCAAGGATAATCCTACCCGCAAACCCACTTCTGAGTAATCTGTTGTATGCACCATATATGTGCGCTTATCAGTTTCAACCAAAATCTCATAATGAACACCTTTAAACGTCACAGACTTAACTTCTCCAGTGATTTTTGCCTTATCGGGGGATACGATATCTAAATCCTCCGGCCTTAGAACCACTTCAATCTCTTCATGATCTTCAAAGCCTTTATCAACACACTCGAAGCGGACATCATCGAATTCTACAAGGAAATCTTCAAGCATGATACCCTCAATAATATTAGATTCTCCGATAAATTCAGCGACAAACCGGTTCTCCGGTTCATTATAAATATCTATTGGGCTGCCAATCTGCTGGATATCACCGTCATTCATGACCACCACCGTATCCGACATGGTCAACGCTTCTTCCTGGTCATGGGTTACATAAATAAATGTGATGCCCACCTCTTGCTGGATATTTTTAAGCTCTGCCTGCATCTCTTTGCGCATCTTGGCATCTAAAGCTCCAAGCGGCTCATCCAGCAGCAACACCTTAGGCTCATTGACCAGTGCTCTGGCTATGGCCACACGCTGCTGCTGCCCTCCCGATAACAACATTACGTCACGATTCCCAAAATCCTTAAGACCTACCAGTTTCAGCATCCTATCTACCTTTTGTTTGACTACCGATTTCTCCGTTTTCTTGATGGTCAATCCAAAGGCGACATTATCAAATACATTCATATGGGGAAACAAAGCATACTTCTGAAATACCGTATTGACCTCTCTCTTATAGGGTGGCAGCTCGGAAATCTCAATGCCATTAAATAAGACTTCGCCGCTGCTGGGCTCTTCAAATCCGGCAATAATTCTTAAAGTCGTTGTCTTCCCGCAACCGCTGGGTCCTAGTAATGTTAAAAACTCATTCTCATGAATTTCTAAATTAATACCTCTTAGTACCTGTTGGTCATCAAAGTTTTTTGTTAAATTCCTAATCTCAATTAACTTGTTCATCAAGTTCACCCCTGATTAAATAATTTTCTTAAAAAGACGGCGGCGTAGAAACCCAGATAACTTTTGCATCTGCCTCCCAATCATTACTGATAAAATGACTTTTGTCACATTTAATATAGAAAGTCTGCCCTTTCTTGACGACATACTTATCTTCGCCATAATGAAGCGTTATCCGCCCTTGTATCACATAGCCAAATTCTTCTGCTTCATAGGGGCCGAACACTTCCGATCTGCCGTTCTTCTTTAAGTGCAGTAAAATAGGCTCCATGCTGTTTTTCTGGGCATTAGGGACAACATAGTAAATATTATAATCTTCCTGAAAGTTTTCAAAATAGTCTTCACTTGTAAAAACTATCTTTTCTTTCTTCTCTTCTGTAAAAAATTCACCCAGCGTCGTTCCTAAAGCCTCCAGAATATCCGCCAGAGTGGCAATAGACGGAGATGTTAAATTCCGCTCAACCTGGGATAAAAACCCCTTTGTCAGTTCACTTCGGTTAGCCAGTTCCTCTAATGTGAGTTGGTTCTTCACCCTCAAACGCTTAATCTCCTCACCGATTACCACATCGGCACCTCCTAAATTCTCTTAGCAATACAACGGAATATTAATATCATAAACAAATAGTATACCTTTACTAAACATTTATTATACATACTTTTTGGCAAAAGTCAATTGTTTTGGAGGAATTAATTTAAGATAGCATTGACAAAAAAGAAAAGGATATGAACCGTATACATATACAGAGGATATGAAAGAATTTATTGATAAAGCAACTGCTTTAAATAAAGCAGTAGGACTATAGTCTCCTGCATTCCTTTCTATACCGGTAATACGATCTTACGTAAAAAATGAATAAGCAAAATAATAGGTGATAGTCTGCTAAATAAAAGAAACTCAGACACTTTCACTACGATTTGTGCCTGAGTGAAACGAAAGGAATGTGAGTTATAATGCAGAATTCTTTTTACAAGGTACAGGTAATTACATACTTACTACCTATCACAGGAAGTTTTAACAATTAAGTCAATCACCCCAGTTCATCTTTTTTACTTAATTCTTTTTCGATTCTTTGTTGCCCTTTATTATTGAACCAAAATAGAATTGCAAATGTAACGGAAAGGAAAACAACCACTGAAATAAAAGTAACAACTAATACTGCAATAAAATGACCGTCAAATATCCCCGTATACTTATCATGGTACAATGAATAATTTTTCACCCCATTTATAATGCTTACAGCAAAGCTTAAAACTAAAACGATTAAGGCTTTTATTACCTTTCCTCTTTTAGAAGAGTCCATGAAATTATATCCGATAAACATACTTCTTACAGCAATATAAACTACTGATAAAATAATAATGCCAAGTTCAACTGTATATTGTATCAATGGCATTTCCATTACATAAGATTTTATAAAAACAGAAGCAATCAACAAGAATAACACTATAGAATAGGCTTCACTTTGAATTTTATTATTTAATAGTACAACACGTTCGTCCTTGATTTTTTTATTTTTCATTATATTTCCTCCCAAAACAAATCGTTTAAACTTTTATTAAGAGCTCTACATATTGCAATACATAGTTTCAGTGTTGGATTATAATTCCCAGATTCTATCAAGCCTATAGTTTGCCGTGAGGCACCAACTATATTGGCCAAATCTTCCTGACTCATATCACGTTCAACTCTTGCAATTTTTATTTTTTTATTTTTCACTAATTTCTCCTTCCTATTATTAACTCTACTCAAATTGTATATCAAACATTCCTTATTGTCAATTATATTTTTCATTTTATCTATTTTTTATGTCATTATGCTAATTTTCTATTATTGTCGACCAAAAAACACCTGTTGTTGCTCTTTTGTCTCGTCAGCAACAGGTGCTTTAAAATTTAATCTCCAATTGCAAGGAGAGCAATTACCGAAGAACTCTGAATAAATGTAAATGTATCCTCCTGTTTGTCATCTCCCATAATCCGTTCATAGCTACCAAAGTAATGTAACTTAAGTCATAAACAAGTTTCAAAAAAGATATAACTGTGATTTGTCAGGAAAGAAGAGCTGGTATACCTCCTCTTCAGACATACCCTGCACATCCATGTATCGGATATTTTTTTCTTTTGCGATGCGGAATACATCGCTGACCGAGGATCTGGACATATGCCTTGTCTCAGCAATCATGCGTTGTGACATCTGTGCCTCCCTCAGTTCCAAAATCAGCTTTGATTTGATTTTATTCGCCATGTTTTGGCCTCCTTTATCTTAGATTCAGACCTGAGAGTCTTCTCCAAAGATAAAGGATAACGGTACGATTGTCACGGACAGGTGGTACGATTACTACGGATTCGATGAAAGCAATGCAACCGTTAGGGAAGCTATTATTGAGCGTATCGTTGCACATAACGCATATGAGGTCATTGTCGACGATTGAAGATATATGAGAGAGCGTCATGGACTTAAAGCATCCCGGGAATCAGGAGGTGTCTATGGGCGGTGAATGTCCTTATAATACAAGCAAGCATCCCTGTAATACTCAAGTAGAATGCATGGTTCTTGAAGAAACAGTCAATGAAGCAAGCGAAGTCTACGAAGAAATGCGAGATGAAAACCAACGTCTTCGTGACCGGATACAACTGCTGGGAGATGTCCTGCTTTACTATGGCATAGGACTTCCACCAGAAGATTAAAAGTAGCAACTGCACTCGTTCCGGAAAGCCTGCCGCACCATAATATTCAGATGTTAGATCTCAATTTTTAACATCTAAATCATATCATTAATATATAATAATAAATGGTGTTTTTATCAGAGGAAAAGTCCTAATTATTGGATATGTAATTGTATTTTTCTTTTCTTCCTTACGTAATATAGGCTTTTGATATTTTTTCATCATACTCTCCTTCCTATTATGTCAAGCCTAAATTCATTAATTTTTCAGGCTTTTTTTGATAAGTTCCCTCTTAAAACAGAGCTAATGGTGATGAATAGTCATTGTATCTTGTACTGAATAGTTAAAAA
>Ga0153994_1000164_pt1 | contig 23560 bp, 21 predicted proteins | sample TSNC078MetaG_FD_104735 | JGI IMG/M metagenome (GOLD analysis project Ga0153994, IMG submission 104735) | Attine ant fungus gardens microbial communities from North Carolina, USA - TSNC078 MetaG | ecosystem: Host-associated > Fungi > Mycelium > Unclassified | place: USA: North Carolina, Lumber...
CTGGGGCTTGTAGGAAGTCTCTAGAGTGGATTCCAATAGCGAAATCCAGGGTTATAACTTTTATCCCATGCTACATTTCCACAGAAAATTCTCTAGCGGCGTAACAACGCCTCATAGACGCTTGCCCAGGTGCCCCGTATCAGATTCCTAACAGATTTCCCTTCTAGAAGTGCTCTCGAGGACGGAAGCGAACTTAGAACAGACTACGTGATCTGAACGACATCATACCGTAGCTGCCGACGGCCCTATTTAAAGAAGAGTTGCAATCAGATTTGGGCCATCATCACTGATGGCTAATTATAGCAAGATCAAGAGAGTCGTACCATCGCAAAGTCGCCTCGTAACGGCGGTAGGAGGAAACCGGAGGGTAGAAGAGTGGGAATGCATAGGAGAGGTAAGAGGAAGAACTGGAAAGCTGAGGAGAGAAGTAGTAGGGAGATTAGACAAAGGGAATGCGCACGAGAACAAGACGGCTCAAGACCGCCATCTCTGTCTACGGTCTGTTGAGGTGCCCAAGGGCTAACCATTGTGCGAGGAAGGGTTCCCGGAGTAGGATTAGAATATCAGAGAGCAGTTAGTCGGTGTCTGGGAGAGGTGCCGTACCATCATTACGGCCTTGCTAGAATTGGGAATTTGGAGGTTTTCTTTGTCTCATTTTCTTTGTTGTCTCTTTGCTTTGTAATCATAATAAAATACTCTAGGGCACAGAGGGGAACTCAAGCATCATACCCCATCATCATCCCTTTCTGTTGCTCTAGAGCTTAATAGCTATTTTGAGTGACTGAGTCTCTAGCTTTCTGAAGAGTCCTCTTTTAATTTCAAAAACCCACTAAAACTCTCCCTCGATGGGAATTCGAGCCCTAACAGACTTGGGCATTTGCTTATGCTAGGAGTTAATAGCTTGCTATGTGTTATTGGAGTTGGCTTCCAGTTGTACGGTCAGCTGAAGAAGAGCCTACATGATAGCACAGGAGTTCTAAATAGTTCTGCTGTATTGATGGTGAGCCAGACTACTAGACTAGGTAAGGGCAGTAGTGTCACAATGTGAGATGAATGCGCATCTTAGAAAGCCTATTATAATGAGATCTACCTCAAGTAGATTCATAAACACTTTATTATCATTTCTTTCAGTCTTTTGAGTTGCACCCCTCTATCCCCCTTGTTCTTAAGCTCTCTTTTATATTTGATCATCTCTCCAGTGCCTACTTATTTAGTACACAATTGTGAGACATCTCAGAGATCTTTTAAATTTCCATTTGTTATCACTTTTGTATAGTGATCAATTCCCTTTGATCCCCATCAATAGTGTGATACCAAGGTATATGCTATTCTAGTATATGGCAGCTTAGTAACTACCTAATAAAAGTACCTAATCTTGGGTCTAGATTATGTCTGGGACTTGTAGGAGGTCTTTAGAGTAGGTTCTAATAGTGAAATCTAGGGGTTTTAATTTGTATCCCATGCTATATTTCTGCAGAAAATTTACTGGCAGCATAACAGCAATGGAGTACACTTTATTATTATATGCAAACTCTATTGTTTCTAACTATTCTGACTATTGTTCTTGCCTATGGTCAATGAAAATTCTTAGGTATTATTCTAACTCCTGATTTACCCTTTTTGTTTGTCTATCTGTGTCATAACTTAGCAAAACAGCTAAGTCATTATTTATATTTCTTTTCTTTTCTTTTACCTTAGGCTTACTACACAAGAAGGAGTACAGGAAAGTGCTATGTCACATAAAGGATCACATGATGAGTGTAGGAAAGTAGTGCACAGACCATGTAGTAGTTATATAAGTAGTATAGAAAATCTAACAGGAACTCTATTGAGTTCTTCTTGTCAACTTGGATAAGGAGTGAGATTAAGTTATCACAACTAAGTCCTTACACTAGAACTCAATTCCACTTCTAGAGCACTGTCTGCCTTGGACCTTGCTTAATCTTACTCTTATCTTTATCAACTCTCAGCTGGTGGTCATCACAACCACTAGCCACCTCTATATATAGCCAAGCTCTTGGCTTAAGGGAACTTTATAGTCAGTTAAGGACTGCAAATGAAAGTATAGTACCAAGCTTGGGTATTGGCACTGAGACCTGATGTTAAGACTCTAGACCTTACAGTTAAATATGCGTTTCAACTTGAAGCCTATATCTAATACTTGATATCTTCACACTCCTTCTTAAAGGATCCAGTTAAGGTTTTCAGTGAAGTTATATCAGAGGAGAAATGTCAATAAGACTTTGAGTAGCACCCTTGAGATTGTCCTAAGACAAGTAAGAGTACCAATTCCTTAGAGTAAGATTTTACAGAGGGAATACAGAAAGAGAAAACTTGCTGTTCCCTTCTCTTTCTGGTCTGTATTTATTCTAACTAGGTATTGTGACTATGTTACAATGTGGTAACACTAGTTGTAACTATAGGTGACTAGTTAAGTGACAGTCTAGTGACAGAAGTGAGTAAGGGTAACAAGTCGAGTCAGTGTCTAATAATGGGTTAGTCCAGTGTTGTCCTATTTTAGCACAGGTTCAAGAATAGAAGGAAAGATAGTCTGAGATTTCTCTGAAGAGTCCTGTCCATTCTGTGAGTCCATCGTCTCCTAGAGTCCTCAGACATTATTTTGCATTAGTACATAATAATGTCCTCGTCTAGCATTGCCATCATTTCATCTACTAACCATTCATTATCAGACCATGGCTGATAATAATTGTAATCCCACTCGACGTTCATAACACCTGACCTCACAATCAAGCAGTGTTTAGTAGAATACTTGTTTTTTTCTTGGTATAAACCTCGTGCTGTGGCCCATTGTGACTAAGTATATGCAGAGGAGTAACAGTTATCTCTTAAGGAGCTATCTAGATCAAGGATCCTCCCTGTGAGGTAATAGTCTAACCATAGTATTAGGGCAGTAGTAAGTAAGGTAGTAGAACTCTGGCTAGGTAAAGATCTTGTGCCCCAGCAAATATAGTTTATATAGTAAGACCTAATATTATTTCTATATCCAGAGGCATAGCATAATATCTCTAACCCAATACAATAACTTGATGAGCAGCATGCTCAAACAAAAATGTTCTCTCACCAAACTGAGGAAAGAACTTGAAGGAAGGAAAAGGAAGTTGTGTTTCAGTTGTAGAAAGTTTGGGCACCTGGCCCAAAACTGCAGGAATTAGAAAGGAAGAGAAAAGAGAAAATTGGTTCCTCAAAATGAATTTAAAGTGCTAGTAAGTAGAGTGATAAGATGTGAAGTAGAAGTAAGAAAGCAAGAAATGGAAGAGAGTGGCTAGGTAGTTGAGTGTTTTAAATGTGGCAAAAAGGAATATAAGTGTAAGGAGTGTCCACTATGGAAAAGGGTAAAGAAGGGAGAAGCAGAAAAAATAGCAGTGCATGTGGCAATGTCACAAAAGGCACAGTAAAAAAAGCTAAGGAGAATTGAGGAAAGAGAAGTAGCATGTGTGATCAAGCTATGAGAAGTGCAGTGAGAGGGATGAAAGAGAAATCTAGTACATGTTTTATAACAAAAAGTACAAGAGCACTATAGAGAGGGCATTCTCGATGAGGTATGCCTATGAGAGTTAGGATAATATACCAAGGAGGTAGTAGTGTCGTACTTGGTATGCAAAAGATATGAAAAGCAGAAATATTATGTGGAGAAAAATAGAGAATAGGGGGTAATTTCGAGAAGGCAGCTGGAAGAAATAAAATAGTATAGATGTTCAAAGATAGTAGAGAAAAGGGCGGTATACTCTATAGAGGGAAAAGTACAGCAAAGCAGTGCACAGCTAAGAGAGCTGGAAGGCATAGCAAGAGAGGAGGATAGTTGAAGGGAAGTCAAGAGAACTTTCCAGATGCTAAGAGAAGTATGGTTGAATATTGGAATAGAAAAGTTGGATACACATAAAGGTATAACTATAAAAGTACTCTTGGACAGTAGTACCACAGGGATGTTTATGAACAAGAGGATGATGGCTAGGCATGGGTTCAAACTACAGAAATTAGAAAGACCAATAGCAGTCAGGAATGTAGATGAGACAAATAATAGTGGAGGAGCAATTATTCACTAGGTAGAGGTGAATATTTATTATAAAAACCATATGAAAAGAATGAGGATAGATATATACGATTTGGAAAAAACAGAGATAATCTTGGGAATGCCATGGCTGGCAGTACACAATCCTGAAATAAACTAGAAGACTAGAGAAGTTAAAATAATGAGATATTCACCCTTGTATAGTAGGATAAAATCAAAAAAGAAAGAAAAGAAAAAGAGAGGAAAGAGAGTAGCAACTCTAGAAGAAGAGAAAATCATCAGGTAGGTAATAGATGATAAAGAGAACTGGGAAAGAGAGGAGAAAATTGAAGAGGACCACAGGAAAATTGAGAAAATAGTCCTAAGAAAATTCCTGAAGTGGAGGAAGATATTTGGGAAAGTGGAGTCAAAGAGGATGCCAACAAGGAAAGTTTGGGATCATGCTATAGATCTTAAAGAGACATTCAAGCTATGGAAAGAAAGGATTTATCCCTTGTCCAAAAATGAGAGAGAGAAAGTCCAAAACTTTGTGGAAGACCAATTGAGGAAAGACTACATTAGACCTTCAAAATCACCTTAGATATCACCAGTATTCTTTGTGGGCAAAAAGAATAGAAGTAAGAGAATGGTAATAGACTACTGTAATCTGAATGATCAGACAGTGAAAAACAATTACCTACTACCACTAATTACAGACCTAATAGATAACATAAGTAGCAAGAAAGTATTCACAAAAATGGATCTGAGGTAGGGATTCAATAATATAAGAATTAAGGAAGAGGATGAGTGAAAGAGAGCATTTATAACGTATATAGGCTCTTTTAAGCTAACTGTGATGTTCTTTGGAATGACAAACTCACCAGCTATATTTCAGGTGATAATAAATGAAATTTTGAGAGACCTAACTAACAAAGGAAAAGTTACAGCATTTGTAGATAATGTGTTAGTAGAGACAGAAACTAAGGAAGGATATAATGAAATTGTGGAGGAAATATTAAGAAGGTTAGAGGAAAATGACTTATATGTCAAACTAGAAAAGTGTGTTGTCAGTGAGCCAACTCCTGAGCCAGAATTAAGCCAACTGCTCTTTTATTAGCAATTGACAGAAAGAACTCGATAGAGTTCCCATTGGATTCTATACATTATTTATATATGAAGAGTAACCCTAACCCTTCCTTTTATCCCATGCTTTCCTATAAGTTACTTTTCTCTTATGTATCTATCGATAAGAAAATAAATAAAATAAAAATAAAAAGAAAAATGATAATCAGAAAATAAAAGAAAAGAAAAGAAAAAGAAATAAATATTGACTTAGCTGTTTTGCCAAGTCATGACATGTGTGAAAAGTAAGGAAGATAGGGTTCCTAGGGGTCATTATAGGACCCAATGGGATAGAAATGGAAAAAGAAAAGGTAGAAGGAGTACCTAGTTAGCTAGAGCTCAAAAATGTGAAAGATATCAGAAAATTCTTAGGCCTTGCAAATTATTATAGGAGGTTTATCAAAGATTTTACTTGAGTAGCAAGACCAATGAATATGTTAACAAAAAAGGACATAAAGTGGCAATGGAGAGCAAAGCAACAACAAGCATTTGATAAGCTCAAATAGGTCTTTACAACAAAACCAGTATTAGCAGCACCAGACTTAGATAAAGAGTTTAGGGTTAAAGTAGATACTTTAAATTATGCAACTGAAGAAGTACTCTCAATGAAGTGCTCAGATGAGATGTGAAGACCAGTTGCTTTTATTTCAAAATCTCTAAGTAATACAGAAAGGAACTATAAGATACATAACAAAGAAATGCTAGCAGTAATCAGATGTTTAGAAGTGTGGAAACATTTCCTGGAAGGAGCAGTAGTTAAGTTTGAGATTTAGATTGATCACAAGAATCTTAAATACTTTATGAAAGCACAGAAGTTAAACCAGAGACAAGCAAGATAGACTTTATACCTATCTAGGTTCAATTTTAGGCTAAAGCATGTTCTAGGGAGTAAGATGGGAAAAGCAGACAGTCTAAGCAAGAGACTGGACTAGGAGGTAGGAGTAAAAAGAGATAATGAGAATGAAATATTGGTAAAACTGAAATGGCTGAAAATGAGGAGGACAGAAACAGTGGAAATCATTGTAGAGGGAGTAGACTTACTCAAAAAAGTAAGACAGTCTAAAGTGAAAGATGAGAAAGTGGTAAAAACTGTTGAAGAAATGAAACGGGCAGGGATAAAGATATTTAGAGATGAAGAGTGGAAAGAAATGGCATTATGTATAAGGAGGGAAAAGTCTACATACCTAAAGACAACAAATTGAGAGCAGAGATCATTAGGTTACACCATAACATACTAGTAGGAGGACATGGGAGACAATGGAAAACAGTGGAACTAGTCACTCAAAACTTTTGGTGGCCAGGAATTACTAAAGAGATAAAGTAATATGTAAAAGGATGCAATGCTTGCCAGCAGAACAAAATTGCACAGAACAACCAGCTAGAAAATTGATGCCCAATTCTATTTCAAAAAAACCTTAGATACATATATCAGTAGATTTTATTACAAAGTTGCCATTAGCTCAGGGATACAACTCTATCTTAGTAGTAGTAGATAGATTAACAAAAATGGTCTATTTTATACCAACTACAGAGAAAACATTAGCAGAAGGGTTAGCCAAGTTATTCAGGGACAATGTGTGAAAATTGCACAGTTTACCTGAGAGTATCATATCAGATAGAAGACTGCAGTTTGCAGCAGGATTGATGCAGGAGTTGAATAGGATGTTGGAGATTGAAAGTAAGATATTGACGGTATTCTACTCTCAAACAGATGAACAAATAGAAAGAATGGATCAGGAGTTGGAACAATACTTAAGAATGTTTATTGATCATAGGCAAGAATAGTAGCCAGAATGGTTGGGAACAGTAGAGTTTGTATATAACAATAAAGCACACTCAAGTACTAGAATGTCATCTTTCGAGGCAAATTATGGACAAGATCTGAGAATAGGATTTGAGGGAAGGAAAAAAAGGAAATATGAGAGAGCAGAAAGATTTGTGACAAAAATAAAAGAGATCTAAGAGAAGACAAAAGCAATGCTAGGGAAAACACAAGAAGAGATGAAGAAATATACTGATAGGAAAAGAGCAGAGGTTGACAACTATAAAGTAGGAGACTTAGTTCTGTTGAGCACTAAGGATCTAAAGTATTAGATAATTGGGAGAAGAATAGAGAAGTTGATAAAAAGATTTGTTGGGTCTTACAAGATAAAGAAGATTGTATTATCAAACATGATTGAACTAGAACTACCTAGTATAGTAAGGATACACCTGGTGTTATGCTGCTAGAGAATTTTCTGCAAAAATGTAGCATGGAATACAAATTATACCCCTAGATTTCACTATTGCAACCTACTCTAGAAATCTCCTATAAGTCCCAGACATAATCTAGACCCAAGATTGGGTACTTCTATTAGGTAGTGGCCAAGCTACCACATACTAGAATAGCATATACCTTGGGAGGCAAGACTAATAAACTAGCATCAGGTTTCTTAGATACAGACTATCAATGTTAAAACTCTAGAAATCAGAGGCTTAGAGATATCTTTGAAATATAAGATAATTTTAATCTAGAGCAGACTTAGACTAATATAACATCCAGATAACAGATCAAAAGTCTATCAGTAACTAGTGATCCTATCACTGCTAGACTCAGTTAAGAAACAGATGTACTACTGAACGACAATCGTATTGCTGATGCTTGCATATACTGTCATGTATTTCTAGACTGTATTTGGAGTAGAAAAAAGCCAGTTTGGAGTTTGGGGAATGATGGACAGGAGTGAAGTATAGAGATAGAGTAGGAACACATGGCCATAGCTGGTAAACATGAAGAATAGGGAGGTGACATTTGTTATGTTCACATGGCAATGTCATGGAGAAGAGAAATGAGAGAGACTAGAAGAAAAAGAAGTTTCCTTTTTTATTTATTTTTAATTGAGTCTCATTAGTTTGTACTTTTAATATAACACTCAGAGAGCCCAAGAGGAAGGCAAGGGAATCTTAACACCTGCTGCCATCTCAAGGACTCGAGAGTTATTTTATGGCACTTTTCTGAGTTCTAAGTGAAATGGTTGAATTGTTAAGGAGACTAGAACTCTATATCCTACTTGGTCAAGAGACAAGACACAGCGGTTGCTCAGACAATTTTCTATGGAGTAGTAGGCCTAAAAAGCCTAGCTAATAATTGACTCAAATTGTATCATATTCATAAGGTTTGGTATGGGGGTACGAATTAGAGCTTGATTGAGTATGGTAAGGCCCATAAGTAGTTTACTAACTACTTTGATAGTAAGCTTGTTATGGTGTATAAAGGTGAACACCTTAGAGACACCATGCAAGAAAAATCTAGATTGAGCTTACAATCCTTCCAAACATTTTTACCTTAATTATTATACTAAGTTTCTATATTCTCTTTTTAATACCTTCATTCTTGATTCATCTCCACAAACTCTTTAGCATGTGATTGGGACCTGGTACTGTATCTTTAGCTTGTGCCAGGCTAATAGTCCCTTTTGCCCCCTTCACTGGCAGTCAATGTTAGTAAAATATATAGATATGTAGAGCAAGTAGAGGGACAGAGAAAGAAGTAACTAGCTCCTATAATAATTGAAGGAGAAGAGGAGTGGGAGGTAGAGAGAATCCTAAATAAGCAATGAGTAAAAGAAAAAGATAAATACTTGGTATGATAAAAAGGATTTATGGCAGAATCCAATACCTGAAAGCCTGGAAAATGCGAAAAAAGTAATTGAAAAATTCAAAAAAGAGTATCAGCGAGATATAGAAGATATAAGAAAGTAGAAAAAAGAAAAGGGAACATTTAGAAGGGGAAAACTATCAGGAAGGTTTACAGCAAAGAAATTATTTGGGTGGTCAAATAAGAGATATAATAAAGAATATTAGGGTATCACAAAAGACCACTTACTAATTATGATTTGGTTAATGGTAAACTCAAAAGACGCTTATAAGCAAAGTTTAGACAAAGACAAGAGATGTTGTTAAGTCTGAGGTCTAATTCTCAGACTATAAGTTCTTAAATACAGAAAAGTAATAGTCTATGTACTAGAACAGAGCATCACATGTTACTATCTATTGTTCTATATATAGTAGTGCCTTTGTACTTGAAAATGTGATAACTTAACCTTATGGAGGCTGTCCTTTGTTCTAAGAAAAGGACAGATGACTATCCATGGGTAATTAATAAAGTCTATGTACAAACATTGAGGTCTTCATATCTCTACTAATATTAATTGCCTTAATGTCATTCTAGGCTCATTCTGAGCATTATAAGAAAGGCTTCTGCTGAGCCTAGAACCAAAGCATTGGTTGTGGCAGTTTCTGAGATATTAGCAATTTAATAAATGGTAACATAGTGGTTACTAGTTGATCTACTTAATATTTTAGCCATTACTGATTGCCTTGAGACATGACTAGTATTAATCAAAAGGTCTTTTCAAGGACTTTTGGATGCCATTGAGACCATGGGAATTGTTAAAGAATTGATGGAGATATGACCAAATAAAGTTTGTGACATGAAAAAGGTTAGAATGGAATTGGAAGCAATGGAAAGGGGAAAGAAGAAGATGAACCTTAGAGACAATCAAAGAAAAAGAAGAAATCAAGCAGAAAAACTTAGAAATCAGAGACTGGACAAAAGAAAATGAGAAAGAAATGGACAACATGGTTGATCTATATTATGAGTTGTCAAAATTCTCAGAACAAGGAAACTTAAGAGAGGGGTGGTGTCATGACTTGGCAAAATGGCTAAGTTATTATTTATATTTCTTTTCTTTTACCTTGGGCTTGCTACACAAGAAAGAGTGTAGGAAAGTATTATATGACAAGAAGTCATGGTATCACATCACATGACATCACATAATGGGTCACATGATAAGTGTAGGAAAGTAGTGCACAGACCATGTAATAGTTGTATAAGTAGTATAGAAAATCTAATAAGAACTCTATTGAGTTCTCCTTGTCAACTTGGATAAGGAGTAGGATTAAGTTATTATAACTAAGTCCTTACAATTTGTTTGAGGGTAAAATACTGTCAACAATTTACTTTCAATTCCTAGCATTCTGTTTAACTCTTGCATTATTCCTGCCATAAATTGTGGTCCTCTATCTGATATAATGCTCTTAGGTAGACTATGTAGTTTCCATATATTATCCCTGAATAGCTGTGCTAATCTTTCAGCTAACATCTTCTTTGTAGTTGGTATGAAATAGACTATTTTTGTTAACTAATCCACTACTACTAGAATACTATCATAACCTTAAGCTAAAGGTAACTTTGTAATAAAGTCTACCAATATATATGTTCAAGGCTTTTCTGGAATTGAATTTGGCATTAGTTTTCTTGCTGGTTATTTTGTGTAATTGTTATTCTGCTGGCAAGCATTATATCCTTCCACATATCTTTTCACCTCTTTTGTCACTTCTAGCCACCAGAAGTTTCTGGTGGCCAATTCTACCATCTTCTGTTGTCCCCTATGCTCTCCTACTGGCATATCATGGTACAGTCTAATGATTTTTGTCCTTAGCTTATCATCTTTTGGCACATATACTTTTCCTTCTTTATACATGATACTATCCACTTTTCTCCATTCCTTGTCTCTCAACATTTTTACTCCTACTCATTTTATTTCCTCAACTGCTTTTACTACTTCATTGTCTTTTACTTTGGACCATTTTACCTTCTTTAGCAAGTTTATTCCTTTCACAATAACTTTTACTTCCTCAGTGCTTCTAACTTTTAGCTATTCTGGCTTTACCAACATCTTGTTCTCATTATTCTTTTCTATCTCTACTTTCCAGTCTGGCCTCCTACTCAGGCTATCTACCTTTCCCATCCTACTTCCTAGAACATGTTTCAACACAAAATTAAACCTTGATAGGTATAGTGCCCATCTTGCTTGTCTATGGTTTAATTTCTGTACCTTCATGAAATATTCAAGATTTTTATGATCTATTTAAATCTTGAACTTAATCATTGTTCTCTCTAAGAAGTGCCTCTATGCTTCCAAACATCTGACTATGGTTAGCATTTCCTTATCATGTATCTCATAGTTTCTTTCTGTATTACTTAGAAAATTTGAAATAAAAGCCATTAGTCTCCACAGTTTGTTAGAACACTTCATTAACAGTACTTCTCTAGTTGCATAGTTTAAGATATCTGCCTCTACCCTAAACTCTTTGTTTAGGTCTAGGACCACTAACACTGGTTTGGTAGTAAAGACTCATTTGAGTTTGTCAAATGCCTTCTGCTGCTTGCTTCTTTACTGCTATTTTATGTTCTTTCTTGTTAACATATTTATTAGCCTAGCTATTTGTGCAAAATTTTTGATAAACCTCCTATAGTAATTTGCAAGACCCAGAAATTTCCTGATATCCTTTATGTTCTTCAGCTCTAGCCAACTTAATACTCTATCTACTTTTTTCTTTTCCATCTTTATTCTGTTAGATTCTATGACAACTCCTAGGAATTTGATTTTTCTTACTTTTTATACATATTTCTCTGGTTTAACATACAAGTTGTTTTCTTCTAGCCTCCTCAATACTTCTTCTACTATTTCATTGTGTCTCCTCTTAGTCTCTGCTTCTACTAATATGTTATCTACAAATGCTGCTACTTTTTCTTCATTTATTAAGTCTCTTAGGATTTTGTTCATTGTTACCTGAAATGTTGCTGGCAAATTTGTCATCCCAAAAAACATAATAGTCAGTTTGAAGGAGCTCATATGCATTGTAAATGCTCTCTTTCACTCATCTCCTTCCTTAATTCTTATATAATTATACTACCAGTGAATTTTCATGTAGCATGAAATACAAATTATATCCCTGGATTTCACTATTAGAACCCACTCTAGAGACCTCCTACAAGCCCCAGACATAATCTAGACCCAAGATTGGGTACTTCTATCAAGTAGTTGCTGAGCTGCCACATACTAGAATAGCATATACCTTGGGAAACAAGACTGATGAGCTAGCATCAGGTTTCTCAGATACAGACTATCAATATTAATACTCTAGAACTCAGAGACTCAAGGACATCTTTGAAATGCAACATAATTTCAATCTAGAACAGGCTTAGACTAATATAACACTAAGATGACAGATCAAAAGTTTATCAGTAACTAGTGATCCTATTATTGCTAGACTTAGTCAAGAAGCAGATGTACCATTGGACAACAAACATATTGTTAATACTTGTATACACTTGCATGTATTTCTAGATCATATTCAGAGAAGAAGAAAACTGGTCCAAAGGTTAGAGAATGTTGGGCATAAGTGAAGTATAGAGGTAGAGTAAGATCATATGGTTATGCCCAGTAGGCATAGAGGACAGAGAGGTGATGTTTATCATGTCCATATGGCAATGTTATAGAGAAGAGATATGAGAGAGGCTAAAAGAAGAAGAAGTTTTCTTTTTTATTTATTTTTAATTGAGTCTCATTAGTTTGTATTTTCAATATAACACTCAGAGAATCTGAGAGAAAAAGCAATAGAATCCTGACATTTGCTGCTATCTCAAGGGCTCAAGAGTCATTTTATGGCACTTTTCTGAGTTCTAAGTAAAGTAGTTGGGTTGTTGAGGAGACTGGAACCATATATCCTACTTGGTCAAAAGACAAGACACAGTGGTTGCTCAAACAACCTTCTATAGAGTAACAGACCTGAAATATCATGACTTGGCAAAATGGCTAAGTTATTATTTATATTTCTTTTCTTTTCTCTTGAACTTACTATACATAAGAAGTGTGGGAAAGTGTCATGTCACAAGTGTCACAGTCACATGACAGGAAGTCACAGCAATTATGTCACATTGATGTCACATGATAAGTATGGGAAAGTAGTACACAGATTATGTAGTAGTTGTATAAGTAGTATAGAAAATCTAATAGGAACTTCATTAAGTTCTTCTTGTCAACTCAGACTTGGAGAGTGATTAAGTCATCTAGGCTAAGTTGCTATACCAGAACTCAATTCCACTTCAAGAGCACTATCTGCCTTGGACCTTGCTCAATCTTACTCTCATCTTTATCAACTCTTGGCTAGTAGCCATCATGATTACTAGCCACCTCCATATATAGCTAGGCTCTTGGCTTAAGGGGACTTTGTAGTCAGTTAGGAACTGCAGGTGGAAGTACAGTACCAAGCTTGGATATTGGCACTGAGACTTGATCTCACAATCAAGCAATGTTTAGTAGATACTTGTACTGTTCTTAGTATAAACCTTGTGCTATGCTCCATTGTGAGTGATATATGTAGAGGAGTGACAGTTACTTCTAAAAGGCTATCTAGAGTAGGGATCCTCTCCTTGAGGTGATAGTATAATCCTATTATTAAGGCAGTAGTTAGTAGGGCATTAGACACCTGGCTAAGTGAAGATCTTGTATCCCAGTAGACATAGTGTAGTTAGCAAGAATCAACATTCACTCCATATAATTATAGAGACATAGCATCATATCTCTATAACAATATAACTCTCTCATGAGCAACTTGCTTAACACAAAGCATGCTCTTACTAAATTAAGGGCAAAACTAAAAGGAAGCAAAGAAAAAATTTGTCAGTATTGTAAGAAGTTTGGGTATCTGGCCTGAAACTACAAGAATAGAGAAGGAGAAGAGAAGGGAAAAATAAGTTTGAGATATTAAGTAGTAAAGTGGGGTAGAACTAAGAAGATAGAAGATGGAAGAGAAGGGCTAGGTAGTCAAATGTTTCAAGTGTGAAAAAGAGAGACACAAGTGTAAAGAATGTCCTGAGTGGAAGAAGGGAAAGGAGACAAGAGAGGAAAGAGTGATGTATGTGGCCATACTACAAGAGACACAGCAAAAGGAGTGGAGAAGAATTCTTGTACATATCTTACGATAGAAGATGCAGAAGCACTGTGGAAAGAGCATTCCTAATAAGGCATGCCTATTAGAGCTAGGATGGTATACCAAGGAGATAGTGGTGTCATACTTGGTGTGTGAGAGGTATAGAAAGCAGAGATGTTATGTAGAGAAAAATAAAGGATAAGGGATAATCTCGAGAAGGCAGTTGGAAACAATGAAGTGGTGTGGATGTTCAAAAGTAGTAGAGAAAAAGATAGCATGCCTTATAGAGGGAAAAGTGCAGCAAAGCAGCATATAGCCAAGAGAGCCAGAAGGCATAGCAAAAGAGGAGGGTAGTTGAAGAGAAGTTAGGAGGATTTTCTGAATACTAAGAGAAGTATAGTTGAATATTGAAGTAGAAACATTGGATATGCATAAAGGTATAACCATAAAAGTACTCTTGGATAGTGGTGCTACAGGAATGTTTATGGACAGAAAGATGGCAGCTAGGCATAAATTTAAGCTACAGAAATTAGAAAGGCCAATAGCAGTTAGGAATATAGATGGAACAAATAATAGCAGAGAAGTAATCACCTACCAGGTAGAGGTGAACATTTATTATAAGAACTATATAAAAAGAATGAAAATGGGTATATGTAATTTAGGCAAAACAAAGATAATCTTGGGAATGCCATGGCTGGCAGCACATAATCCTGAAATAAACTGGGAGACAAGAGAAGTTAAGATGACAAGATATCCACCCTTGTGTAGTGGGATAAAATCAAAAAAGGAAGAAAAGAAGAAAAAGGAAAAGAGAGTAGCAACTCTAGAAGAAGAGAAAATTGTCAGGTGGGCAATAGATGACAAAGAAGACTAGAGAAGAGAGAAGGAGATCGAAAAGGACTATAGGAAAATTGAGGAAATGGTCCCAAGAAAATTTCTAAAGTAAAGGAAGGTGTTTGGGAAAGTGGAGTCAGAGAGAATGCTAACAAGGAAAGTTTAGAATCATGCTATAGATCTCAAAGAGATTTTCAAACCACAAAAGAGAAAGATTTATTCTTTATCCAAAGATGAGAGAGAAGAAGTCCAGAATTTTGTGGAAGACCAGCTAAGGAAAGAGTACATTAGACTGTTAAAATCCCCTCAAATGTTACCAGTATTCTTTGTGGGCAAAAAGGATGAAAAAAAGAGAATAGTAATAGACTACTATAATCTAAACAATCAGATGGTGAAAAATAACTATCCACTACTGCTAATAACAGACTTAATCAACAATATGGGAAGTAAGAAAATATTTACTAAAATAGATTTGAGGTGAAGATTCAACAACATGAGAATAAAAGAAGAGGATGAGTAGAAGGGAGTGTTTATAACGTATATAGGCTCTTTTGAGCTAACAGTAATGTTCTTTGAAATGACAAATTCACTAGCTACATTTCAGACAATGATGAATGAAACCCTGAGAGATCTGATAAACAAAGGGAAAGTCACAGCATTTGTAAATGACATACTGGTAGGAATGAAGACAGAGAAAGAACACAATGAAATTATAAAGGAAATATTAAAGAGGCTAGGGGAGAATAACTTATATGTCAAACCAGAAAAGTGTGTATAGAAAGTAAGAAAGATAGGATTCCTAGGAATCGTTATAGGACCCGACAGGATAGAAATAGAGAAAAAAGGTAAATGGAGTACTCAGTTGGCCAGAGCCCAAAAATATGAAAGACATCAGGAAGTTCTTAGGCCTCACAAATTATTATAGGAGGTTCATCAAAGATTTCACTTAAGTAGCAAGACTAATGAATATGCTAACAAGAAAGGATATGGAATAGCAATGGGGAGCAGAGCAATAGTAAGCATTTGACAAGCTCAAATAGGTCTTTACAACAAAACTAATATTAGTAGCACCAAACCTAGATAAAGAGTTTAGGGTTGAAGCAGATGCTTTAAATTATGCAACTAAAGAAGTACTTTCCATAAAGTGCTCAGATGAGATATGGAGGCTGGTTGCTTTTATTTCAAAATCTCTAAGTGATACAGAAAGAAACTATGAGATACATGACAAGGAAATACTAGCAGTAGTCAGATGTTTGGAAGCATGGAGACATTTCCTAGAAAGAACAGTAGTTGAGTTTGAGATCTGGACAGATCACAAGAACCTTGAATACTTTATGAAAGCACAAAAATTAAATTGAAGACAAGCAAGATAGGCTTTATACCTATCTAGGTTCAATTTTATGCTAAAGCATATTCCAGGGAGTAAGATGGGAAAAGCAGACAGTTTAAGTAGAAGACCAGACTAGGAGGTTAAAGTAGAAAAGGACAACAAGGATGAAACATTGGTTAAACTAGAATGGTTAGAAGTCAGAAAGACAGAAGTGGCAGAAATTATAGTAGATGGGGTAGATCTACTAGAGGAAGTGAGAAAGTCAAAAGTAAAAGATGATGAACTGTAGAAGAAATAAAGTGAGCAGGAGTAAAGATGTTAAGAGACAAGAAGTAAAAAGAAGTCAATGGTATAATATACAAAGAAGAAAAAGTCTATGTACCAAAGAATAATAAGCTTAGGATAGAAATAATTAGGCTGTATCATGACATACCAGTAGGGGGTCATGGAGAACAGTAGAAGATAGTAGAGTTAGTCACTAGGAATTTTTGGTAGCTGGAAGTTATGAAAGAAGTGAAGCAGTGATAGGGATCAAAAGGTTTGATCACAAAACAAAGGTGAAAACAAGGTCAAAGAGGTGAAATCTCCAAACTGCTTCACAATTGTGCACTAAACAAGTAGGCACTGGGGAGATAAATCAAATAATAGAGAGCTTACTGAAGGTAAATGTCCAAGGAATAACCAAAACATATTAAATAGAAACCTAAGAAGAAAAGAAATGTTTTTAGTATCTACTCAAGCGAACCCTTATCGTAATAAAATTCCTAAGACATGTGTTCATCTCGTGCTGTGACACTACTGCTCTTACTTAGTCTAGTAGCCTAGCTTGCTATCAATACAGCAGTACTACCTAGAACTCCCATGCCATCATATGGGCTCTTCAGTTGACTGTACAACTGGAAGCCAACTCCAATAACACGTAGCAAGTGGTTAGCTCCTAGCATAAGCAAATGCCCAGGTCCATTGAGGCTTGAGTCTTTCTTCGAGGGAAGTTTTATAGAGTTTTCATAAAGCAAACACAAAAAAAAAACCTCAAATCACTCAAATAGTCTTTTAGCTCTAGAGCAACAGAGAGAGAGACAATAGGAGAAAGAGTATTTTTGTCCCTTCTGTGCCCTAGAGTATTTTATTAGGATTACAAAACAACAATACAACAAAAAAAAAGAAACAAAGAAAACTTCCAAATTCCCAAAGATAGTAAGAGTGAAATGATGACAGCATCTCTCCCGATCACTTGGCTATCACTCTCCACTCCTCTAATCCTACTCCTGGGGTTCTTCTCTAAACAATAGATGGCTCTTGAGCCTTTTGATGGACCATAGAGAGAGACAATGATCTTAAGTTATTTTGTTCTCAAGCATGTTATCTTCATCAAACACCTCTTTTTCTATCTCTCTATCTGACCTCTCTGTCTGACCTCTTTAGTCCTTCAACTACTCCTCTATACCTCATCACATCTTTAAGCCTTAGTCTTCTTTTGTTAGGTTTATGATGCCATTCTCGAGAGGACTTGTCTTGCTAATTCTTGCTATAATTAGCTATCAGCAATGATGGCCCTGCTCTAATAGTAACCTAGATGTTATAAATAAGTCACTGCCACCAAGATATGACATTATCCTTATAGAAAACATCTTCAAAGGTCCTTTCTGCTCTTGAGAGCACTCTAGAGGGGAGTTCTGTAATAGATCTGTTATGAAATTCTCTGGAAAATGCTTATGAGATCTCTATAGTGGTGGTCACAACCACTACTCTGCTACTCAAGTGGTATACTTGAGTCCACGACTAGGCATCTAACAATATCTCTGGGAGACTAAACTTATCTCTTGAGCTGGTTATTCTTGTTATTATAGTAAAAAATATCACTTTTATTGCCTGAACGGCTGTCTGGCATGACAGCGTCAAGCAAAGTAGCTGAATGGCATCTAGCAGCAATCTTAGTACTGGTAGCATCTTCATGTGCCAAGAAATAAAGGGACCACTGGGTCTTGCTTGGACTATTATCAACATCGAGTGGGACTACAACTATTATCAGCCATGGTCTGATAATGAGTGACTAGTAGATGAGATGTTGGCAATGTTAAACGAGGACATTATTATGCAGTAATGCAAACAATGTCTGAGGACTCTAAGAGACAATGGACTCACAGAATGGACAGAACTCTTCAGAGAAATCTCAGACTATCTTTCTCTATTCTTGGACCTGTGCTAAATAGGACAATACCGGACTAACCCATTATTAGACACTGACTTGACTTGTTACTCTTACTCGCTTTTGTCACTGGACTGTCACTTAACTAGTCACCTATAGTTACAACTAGTATTACTACATTGTAATATAGTCACAATACCTAGTTAAGATAAATACAGACCAGAAAGAGAAGGGAACGGCAAGTTCTCTCTTTTTGTATTTCCTTTGTAAAATCTTACTCTGAGGAATCAGTACTCTTACTTGTCATAAGACAATCTCAAGGGTACTACTCAAAGTCTCGTTGACATCTTTCCCCGATATAACTTCACTGAAAACCTTAACCAGATCCTTTAACAAGGAGTGTAAAGATATCAAGTGTTAGATATAGGCTTTAAGTTGAAATGCATATTCAACTATAAGGTCTAGAGTCTTAACATGGGCAGTCCCAGAGTGAATAGAGCAATCAGGGTGATTAGTGAAGAAACCCCTAAGGACTTAGACAATGGCAAGGGAGTGGGCCTAGCCTGAGTAAACAGAAGCATTAACTGCTCTCCTAGCTGCAGTAAGAGAGTCAGTAATGATAACAATGCACTTGATATCAAAGGAAGTGGCCTTAACAATACCAAGTCAAATAGCAAACAACTCTATATCTAGAGCTGTAGCTCATCCTGCTGGCACCTTAAATAACAACACCTGTTCTCCAAGTCTCCAGAAATAGACAACTGAAATAGCTTGCATGTTCCTGGAAGGAATGACACTTGCATTAGTAGCGACTACAAGTGTTGATTGATCAGAGGAGGCTTCATGACAAAGTCGGTCAAGAGCGTCGAACTAGAGTTTGTGAGTGCACCCATTGGAGCGGTCATAGGGATGGAAAGAGACATGGTCAGGAAAGTTGTCCAACAACCTACATCCTGGGCATGTCTTAGGGTGGAGTGAATTAAAGCGTTCTGTAAGATTAAGAAGTGACGCTTCAGTATCAAGAAGAGGGCTCCTCAACCGAGCACTCTGTGCATCAGTGAGAAGAGCAAGGGACTGTGGATGGAGATGAGCACCCTTGGAGTTGCAAGCACTAAGAAGAGAGAGTAGTGCATGCTGAGAAGGAAGTGTAGCAGCCCTAAGACATGAGCGCTTTGCCAGCTTCTTGAGATGGAGATGAATAGGAATGAGACCTGCCAGAGCCTCAATTCCACCAGTTGGAAAAGTACAAAAAACACCCAGAATCCAGAGAGCAAGCAGCCTTGCATTGCATAGTTGTCAGAAGAGAGACCTGTGCCTTAGTAGGAGCTCCGGAAAAGTACCAGAGTCGAAAGCCATAAGTGGCAATAGGAACAACACAGGACTGATAGAGAAGGATCTGATCCAGCATGAACTTGACAGCTGAGTGGCAGTTGTTTGAATAGACATTCATAAGAAAGTGACATTCTTTCCTGTTAAAGAAAGACAAGAGCAGGATGTCATGGTGGTTGACCACATCTCTTCTCAAGCTAAACCTAAGTCTAGAGAGACGAGAGTGAATAAAAGCCATAACTTAAGGAATGTCCTCAGAGTCTTTAGGGACTCAGACCACCTGGGTCTAGTCAGGATAGATAGGAGCACCCACTACCTTATCTTCTTTCAGAGAGACAGTAGAGAGAGCATAGTGAATAAAGTTCCAGGGAGGTTCCTGAACAAAGAAAATATCATAGTGGTCCTTTTAAGACTCAAGAAAAGTATCAACCAATGTATAGTTCTTGCAAACATTCATGAATAAATGCATAGTTTAGTTATACTACACATAATCAGAAGTTGTCTACTCTAGGGCGTTGGATATTGCTGTTACTAGCATGACCTGTGCATAGTTCAGCAGCCTTGTTAGAGCGCCACTGTCTGTCAAAGCAATAGCGCCAAAAGAGACACTTAGTGTTGTCAGCAGAATGCTTACCCTTGCAGTCTAGACACTTGAAGGTATGAGGGCATAGAGCACCATCTGCAGTAGTCTCTCTAGGAGGGTTGGACTTGGGATTAGCCTTGCAACACCAAGCCATAGATCTGTGGTTTTCTACTCTGTGTGGTCTACTACATTTCTGGCACTTAGCACCTCGAGCATGACATGTATGGGTTGGATGTCCCCAGCACCAGCAGTTGCAATACTGGGCAACCCCAGGATACATAGCAGTCCCTTGGACTATAGTTGTATGACGCCCAAAATTAAAGGAGTGGTTAATAAGGGTTTTATCCTTGGAACCCTTCTGAGAGTCCCAAATGTCAATCCAAATCACAAACATGTCTAAGCTTGGAGATACCTTTATAATGTGAGGGTGAGAAGCAAGCACAACTCCTTTAAAGATAAGAGTGTTAGCAATCATATAGGGAGTCCTTATATACAGAAAAGTAATAATCTATACACTAGAGCAGACCATCACATGCTATTACCTATTGTTTTATATATGGTAATACCTTTGTACTCAAAAATGCAATAACTTAATCATATAGAGGCTGTTCCTTACTTTAAGAAAAGGCAGATGACTATTTATAAATGATTTGTCATGATTGCATGATACCTCATTAACTGCTGGTGACTGCATGTTTGTACACATTGTTATTATCATTATCATTTAACTCTTCTATACAATTCCCAAGCCCTAACTTATCTAAGAACTATCTGAAAATCCTGTTCCATTTTCATTTGCCCTATATAAAATTAGTAGGGACTACCTAGTATACTTAGCTTTGTTCTCAACTTAGTGTACTTCTCTAATTTATACTTTTGCTGTTCAACTTAGAGGCTTATCTATCTTTCTGTCCTGTCTCCTTATTTAAGTGCAGTGCAACTTCTCCTGTTCAAGAATCCCCTTCTCTAACCCACCAGAAGGACAGTGAAAGGGGCAAAAGGGCAATTAGCTGTGACTAGCAAGTAGAAAGGGGGTGGTAACAGTTCCCAATTGTATGCTAAAGGGTTCATGGGGAGAAAGAGGAAGTGGGGGTATTAGAAAGAAATTAAAATATGAAGCACAGCTTATCTGTAATGTAAAAATAGTCAGAATGATGGTAGGTTCAATCTAGATCTGCCTCACATGGTGTCCCTAAGGTGTCCACCTTTACACACCGTAACAAGCTCACTAATAGAATAGTCAGTAAACTACTCATGGGCCTTACCACATTCAATCAAGCCCTCATCTGCACTGCCACACCAAACCTTATGGGTATGATACAATCTGAGTCGATGATTAGCTAGGCTTTTCAGGCCTGCTATTCCATAGAAGGTTGCCCAAGTGACCATTGCGTCTTGGCTCCAGAAAGAATAGGGTATATGATAGAGAACATTCACCAACTCAACCTCTCACCAAGATCATCCCTTACACACTCAAGAGAATCGCATTTACAACCTTAAGAGCTTCTGAGATGAAGGCAAGGGCCAAGGAGACTCTGCCTATCAATCTCCACTCTGAGAAATATATTAGAATATTACAAATGTTTGAGACTCAATTAAAAAGAAATAGAAAAGGAAACTCTCCATTCTATCCCTCTCTCTCGTGTCTCTCCTCTATGACACTACCATGCGGCAATGACAGCCGTTACCTTCCTGTCCTCCATACCTTTTGAACATGACCATGTGATCCTGCTTCACTTCTATACTTCACTCTTGCCCATTGTTCCCCAAACTGGCTTCCTTCTACTCCGAATACGGTCTAGAAACACATGACAGTATATCCGAGCATCAGTAATATGATTGTCGTCCGTCGGCGCATCTATTTCTTCACTAAGTCCAGCAGTAATGGGATCACTAGTCATTGATAGACTTTTAATCTGCCGTCTTAATGTCATATTAGTCTAAGTCTGCTCTAGATTGAAATTATCTCGCATTCCAAAGAGATCTTTGAGCCTCTGATTTCTAGAGTTTCAATATTGATAGTCTGTATCTGAGAAACCTGATGCTAGCTCATCAGTCTTGCCTCCCAAGGTATATGCTATTCTAGCATATGGTAGCTCAGTCACTACCTAAGAGAAGTACCCAATTTTGGGTCTAGATTATGTCTGGGGCTTGTAGGAAGTCTCTAGAGTGGGTTCCAATAGTGAAACCTAGGGTTATAACTTTTATTCCATGTTACTTTTCCACAGAAAATTCTCTAATAGCATAACAACGGCACCTGACATAATTAATTAATGTCCATGTGCAAATATTAAGGATTTCATATCTCTACTAATATTAATTGCCTCAGGGTTATTATAAACTCATTCTAAGCATTATAAAGAGGGCTTCCGCTAAGCCTAGAATTAAAGCATTGATCATGGCAGTTTCTAAGATATTAGTAATTTGTCATATTCTGGAAATCTAACAATTATGTAATTTATTTCTCCTAATAATTCTCCTGAAATTATAATTAGTAGGATAGCATAATAGATTACTCTCCTCCTATTCAGGACTTTCTATAAGTACTAAGTAGTTACAGTATATTTCCTCAGTTTGTAAATTAACGTCATTTGGTTCTATTCTATTAGATGTACTCTAGACAGTCCTTCAGTAATATTTAGGTGATTGATTATTAGTGGGTCACCTGACTTGATGTACAATTCCCTGTGAACTCGAAGTTGACTCTTAGTTACTTACAATTGTCTATAGGTGATGTCTAGCTTTATCTCTTTTAATATAGTCACTTACAATTGTTCACAGTGTTACTGACACGGCGGATATTTAGAAGTCAAGTCACCTGTCAAGTCATCTAGACTTATCACGCTGTTACACTCTACTACAGCTATGCCACTGCCACATCAGGTTATCTGTAGCTGCACTGATTGTCACTGTTATACCTTTCTTACACCTGATAATCAACTCATTTATGGCAAACTAGTATCATCCAATACTTGTACTGTACATTCAAGAAAAGACGAGTCTGCAAGCAATGCAGATCAGGTATGTTATCCATCCCTTCTTTCCCTCTAACCACCACCATGGTTAAATCGAATATTCAGAATAAATCCTATGCTACTAATGCTCATCCCCCTGGCCCCCAGGCTACTCCTACTAGTGTTGGTGAGTCTCCAGACTCACTCAACCTTATTTCTCGTGCCAGCTCTAGGGCTGGTAAATGCGTTCATCCCAGAGGACGCTCTCATGCTCGTCGCACTGTCAAACGCTCCTCCAGGAGTGTCTCAGCTGCTGAGATCTCTAAGAATGCATCTCCTGAGCTCTCTTCTTCCTCTGAGGAGGAGAAAAGTGAAGAGGAGGAGGTTAGTCCTGGTCCCAGGACACCTACTGCCTCTAGGATCATTACAGGCAAGCTCTCTCACAGAATTGCCCCTCTCCAGCTCCCTGCTGCTCCCTCTCCCTCTGCTC
>Ga0153994_1000165_pt1 | contig 23132 bp, 18 predicted proteins | sample TSNC078MetaG_FD_104735 | JGI IMG/M metagenome (GOLD analysis project Ga0153994, IMG submission 104735) | Attine ant fungus gardens microbial communities from North Carolina, USA - TSNC078 MetaG | ecosystem: Host-associated > Fungi > Mycelium > Unclassified | place: USA: North Carolina, Lumber...
CGGGATGACGCACCCGAGGGCGCCGCGGATCGACTCGGACTCGCGTCCCGTGGCGGTGATCACGAGGATGGCCTGGGAGGCGCCTGCCGCGGCTCTGCGCTGCAGCAGTCCGGCGATCAGCGGGGCGCGCAGGCCGTCGGTGAGCGAGAAGTCGGCGTCACGGGCCGCGGAGGCCAGGGCGTCATCGAACGTGGAGGCGCGCGAAAGCGCTGCGATCAAGCCCTGCAGTATCACTCGCGTTAGTCTACGGACTCCCACCGACACTCGCAGGCGGGATGGCCGGATCGCGCCGCCGAGGGCGGTGGGGGATCAGAGCCACCCGTCGAGCGCCCGCATGAAGCCCGCGTAGTCGTCGCGATGCACGGTGTGCCCTGCCCCCGGCACGGTCCGCACCACGAAGCCGGCCTCGCCCAGCCGCTCCGCCGCCCGCGGGCTCACGAGCTGCGAGCGTCCAGCGAGGACCACCAGCGACGGCACCTGCATGGTCACCGGCGCGCGTAGCGAGCCGCGCCCGACGAGCACCGGCACGACGCCGTGGTCGAACGCCCGCATCGTCTCGAGCTCGATGGCGACGTCGAGCGGGTCCCAGCGCGGATTGCGCTTGGCGATGCGCTCCGCGTTCGCACTCGCGATGGCGCGGAAGAAGGCGGGAGCGAGCTTGCGCTGCCACCATGGCACGTTCGGCCCGAACGCCGGGTCGACATAGACGACACGCTGCGGTTGCAGTTCCTCGACGGCCAGGCTGACGGCGAGGCCGCCCAGCGAGTGGCCGATCACCAGCTCCGGATTCGCTGGGACGGTCTCGACCACATCCCGTGCCAGCAGCTCGGCGGTGTACTCGATCGCGCGCGGGCTCCTGCCGTGCCCGCGGAGGTCGACCGCGATCACGTGGTAGCCGAGCTCGGCGAGGCCCGGGCCGACCCTGCGCCAGTTGCGCGAGTCCGACATCGCCCCGTGCACGAGGATCGCGTAGCGGTCGCCTGTGCCCCACTCGCGCGTGAAGAGTTTCATGACGGAACCATACGAGCCCAGCCTGCGGATGGCATCGGGATGCGCTGGACGCCCGTCCAGTGGATGCTGGACGCCAGCCGTGCGCGGTCTCAGCGAGCGGTGTGGAAGCGCAGCTGGGCCGCGGTGATGCCGTCCGACGCGATCTGCTCGACCGCATCCGCCGCATCGGAGACGAGGATCGGGAGGGTCTTCCGCTCTGTACTGCTGAAGCCCTTGAGCACATGATCGGCCGCTGCCTGCGCACCGGGGGGCCGCCCGACGCCGACGCGCACACGGGTGAAGTCGCCCGTGCCGATCGCGGAGATCACGTCGCGGACGCCGTTGTGCCCTCCGTGGCCTCCGCCGAACTTGAGCTTGAGGGTGTCGAACGGGATGTCGAGCTCGTCCTGGACGACGATGAGCTGCGATGGCTCGAGCGAGTAGAAGCGCAGCAACTGCGCGACCGGCCCGCCTGAGACGTTCATGAACGTGTTCGGCTTGGCCAGGATGTACCGCGGTCCACCGGGGGCGATGCGCCCCTCGGCGACCGTGGCGTTCGTCTTGTGGGTCTTGAAGGTGAGACGGCCGCGCTCCGCGAGCTCGTCGAGCACCATCTGCCCCACGTTGTGACGCGTGGCGGCGTAGCCGGGCCCGGGGTTGCCGAGCCCGACTACGAGCCAGGGTGAATCCATCGAGCTGGTTACTCGGCGTCCGACTCGGCGGCAGCGGCAGCCGACGCGGCGGAAGCAGCCTCGGCGACAGCGGCGTCGGCCTCTTCGTCCGCACGCGAGGAAGCGGGGACGATGACGTTGAGGATGAGCAGCTCCGGGTCTTCCGCGAGCGCGGCGCCGGCCGGGAGGACGAAGTCCTTGGCGTGGAACTGGGTGCCCTCCTCGGCGTCGGTGACGTCGAGCACGATGCGCTCGGGGATGTGGGTCGCTTCGACCTCGAGGCGCAGGGTCGGGACGTCGAGCATCGCGATGGTGCCGGGGTAGGTCTCGCCCTCGACGTGCACGGGGACCTCGACGGAGACCTTCTCGCCGCTGCGGATCACGATGAGGTCGAGGTGCTCGATGATCTGCAGCACCGGGTCCTTCTGGACGTCCTTGACGAGGACGAGCTGGCTCTTGCCTGCGATGTCGAGGTCGAGGACCGCGTTCGCCTTGCGGAGCAGGAGGCCGACCTGGTGGGCGGGAACCGTCACGTGGATGGGGTCGGTGCCGTGACCGTAGACGACGGCGGGGATCTTGCCTGCTGCGCGGATCTTGCGCGCTGCGCCCTTGCCGAAGCTCTCGCGTGCCTCGGTAACGACCTTGTTGGACTCGTCAGCCATGATTGTCTCCTTGCCGGGCGCTCCCGGCTGTCGGGCGAGCGTTGCTCGCAGTGTCTGGTTGTGTTCGACTCGAACGCATCGTTCTGATGAAAGACGTGTGAGGAAAGACTGCGAAGCCCTGCTCCACCGCGTCGATTACGGACTGCGCGCGTGACCGCGTGCATCCCTCGCCGAAGTTCAATCAGCAAGTCTAACCGATCGCGACGGCGCTGGCGGCACACGGGCTTCGCATGCGATATTGATGCTTTATCCGAACGAGGGGGATGTGGATGCGCGCGACTGGACCCAGCCTGACAGCGGCCGCCGCCGCCCTCGTCCTCGCCTCCCTCACCGGATGCACCCCCTCCTCCGAAACCGCGAAGACCTCGGCCCCTGCCTCACCGACCCGGCCGGCCCCGCAGAAGACCGCGAGCGCCGTTCCCGTCGACCCGGCGAACGTGTCCGCCTGGCTCGTGACCTGGGCCGGGATGGGGCCGCTCACCATCGGAGGAGACGTCACGGCCCAGACGGCTGCGATTCCCGGGTTCGCGAAGACCATCGACGAGGACGGCTGCGTCGGCTACGAACTCGAGCCGAAGCAGACCGGCGCCACCCCGGACGGCGCGCAGCCGACGGTGACTACCGTCGCACGCGACGGCAGCGCGACGACCGCTGTGCGCATCCGTGTGGCAGACTCCTCAGGTCTCGACCAGGCCGTGTCTCCGACGCCGAAGACCAGTGCGGGGATCGGCCTCGGTTCGACCCTGGATGCGCTGCAGAAGGCATACCAGGACCTCGAACGCAGCAACAGAGTCTCCGGAGGGCAGCGGGCGTACGCCCTCGGTGACGGGAACGGCCGCTTCGTCGACTTCGTGGTCAACGGCGACGATGTCGTCACGGCCATCGTGGTCGGCGGAGACGATCGGGTCTCCTCCGACCTCTGCGACTGACTCCCCCTCCACCGTGGCTTGGTAGGCTGATGGAGTCTGCTCGACGCACGCCAACAGCGAGGGTCGGAGCGCGAACGATGGTCTCCGGTCCGGATCTGGACGTTTCGGCCCGCACGCGATCTCGCGTCCCCACTTCATCTCTACGCAGGCGGATCGTCCGCCGCATCCGAAGGAGCGTTCTGTGTCCAACGAAGCAACAGCAAACATCGGGGTCGTCGGCCTCGCGGTGATGGGCTCGAACCTGGCCCGCAACCTGGCGTCGCGCGAGGGGAACACGGTCGCCGTGTTCAACCGCACGTACGCCCGCACCGACGAGCTGATCTCCGCGCATCCCGAGGCAGGGTTCGTGGCGTCCGAGGGCATCGACGAGTTCGTCGCGTCGCTGGCGAAGCCGCGCACGGCGATCATCATGGTCCAGGCCGGGAAGGGCACGGATGCCGTGATCGACCAGCTCGTCGAGCGGTTCGAGCCCGGCGACATCATCGTCGACGGCGGCAACGCGAACTTCCAGGACACCATCGAGAGGGAGAAGCGGATCTCCCCCACCGGCATCCACTTCGTCGGCACCGGCATCTCCGGCGGCGAGGAGGGCGCGCTGAAGGGCCCGTCGATCATGCCTGGCGGCTCCGAGGAGTCGTACAAGACGCTCGGGCCGATCCTCGCCTCCATCGCCGCCGTCGCCGAGGGCGAGCCGTGCGTAACCCATGTCGGCACCGACGGCGCCGGCCACTTCGTGAAGATGATCCACAACGGCATCGAGTACGCCGACATGCAGCTCATCGCCGAGGCGTACGACCTGCTGCGCACGGTCGGCGGCCTCGAGCCCGCCGCGATCGCCGACGTGTTCTCCGAGTGGAACACGGGCTACCTCGAGTCCTACCTGATCGAGATCACCGCCGAGGTGCTGCGCCAGGTGGATGCGGAGACCGGCAAGCCGTTCGTCGACATCGTCCTCGACCAGGCCGGCAGCAAGGGCACCGGCGTCTGGACCGTGCAGAACGCCCTCGACCTCGGCGTGCCCGTCGGCGGGATCGCCGAGGCCGTGTTCGCCCGCGCCGTGTCGTCCAAGCCCGCCCAGCGCGAGGCCGTGCAGGCGGTCGTGAAGAGCCGCCCGGACGTGCAGCAGGTCGACTCCTCGTTCGCCGACGACGTCTCCAAGGCGCTCTACGCCTCCAAGGTCGTCGCGTACGCGCAGGGCTTCGACGCGATCATCGCCGGTGCGGAGAAGTACGGCTGGAACATCAACAAGGACAAGATCGCGAAGATCTGGCGCGGCGGCTGCATCATCCGCGCCCAGTTCCTCAACCGCATCGCCGACGCATACGACGAGAACCCGGACATCGCCACCCTGCTGGAGGCGCCGTACTTCGCCGACGCCGTCGCGGAGGGCGAAGCCGCCTGGCGCCGCGTCGTGGCGACCGCCGCGCTCTCCGGCGTCCCGATCCCCGGCTTCGGCGCCGCGCTCTCGTACTACGACTCGCTCGCCGTCAAGCGCCTCCCCGCCGCGCTCGTCCAGGGCCAGCGCGACTTCTTCGGAGCGCACACCTACAAGCGCGTCGACAAAGACGGCACCTTCCACACCCTCTGGTCCGGCGACCGCACCGAGATCGAGACCGAGGGCTCCAGCCACTGACCCCCAGGCAATCGAGCCGGGACTTGTGCACGGGTGCGTCCGGCGTGTCGCGTGCATAACTCCCGGCTCGATTGCTGCGAGGCGGGAGGGACGAGCGAGGCGAGGTTGCGGATGGGGAGCAATCGGCTGAGACTCAGAGGGTGAGTTTTGACGAGCATCCGGAGCTGGTGGGATACGAGCCGGGCGACGAGCGACCGCTGCGCGGGCGTCGCACGATGATCGCCACGCGCATCGTGGTGATCGTCGGCCTCGTGGCGCTCGTGCTGCCTGGCGTTCTCGTGACGATCAGCATCGCGTCGACCACGGCCACGCAGACCTGCTCGGTCTACGTGACCCGCTACGCACCGGATGCGCAGGGCTCGTCGGCGCGCTTCGAACTGTTCGCGCCCGCAGGGCCGGGCTGGCAGTGCTACGCACTCAACACCGAGGGTGACGCCACGTTCGTGGCGCCCCTCGGCCTGATCCCGTCGACCCCGCACGCGCTCCCCTAGGAAACGCTCGCGGAGGGCGGAGAACTACTGCTACGCCGCCCCGTCGAACATCGAGGTGACGGAGCCGTCTGTGAAGACCTGCTGGATCGCGTTAGCGAGCAGCGGGGCGATCGGCAGGATGGTCAGCTTGTCCCAGCGCTTGTGCTCCGGCAGAGGAAGCGTGTCGGTGACGACGACCGAGTCGATCGCGTCGCTCTGCAGCAGCTCGACGGCCGGGTCGCTGAACACGGCGTGCGTCGCGGCGACGACGACGCCGATCGCGCCGTTCGCCTTCAGCGCCTCCGCCGCCTTGACGATGGTGCGGCCGGTGTCGATCAGGTCGTCGACCAGCAGGCAGACGCGGCCGTTGACCTCGCCGACGATCTCGTGCACCGAGACCTGGTTGGGCACCAGCGGGTCGCGGCGCTTGTGGATGATCGCGAGCGGCACGCCGAGCTTGTCGCTCCAGATGTCGGCGACGCGCACGCGGCCCATGTCCGGCGAGACGACGGTCGTGACCGCCGGGTCGAGCTCGCGCTTCATGTGTTCCAGCAGCACCGGCATGGCGAAGAGGTGGTCGACGGGACCGTCGAAGAAGCCCTGGATCTGCGCGGCGTGCAGGTCGACCGACATGATGCGGTCGGCTCCCGCCGCCTTGAACAGGTCGGCGACGAGACGGGCGGAGATCGGCTCGCGGCCGCGGCCCTTCTTGTCCTGGCGGGCGTACGGGTAGAACGGGGCGACGACGGTGATGCGCTTCGCAGAGGCCCGCTTCAACGCATCCACCATGATGAGCTGCTCCATGAGCCACTCGTTGATCGGCGAGGTGTGCGACTGGATGACGAACGCATCCGATCCGCGGACGCTCTCATCGAAGCGCGCGTAGATCTCGCCGTTGGCGAAGGTGCGCGCATCCGTGGGGATGAGGTCGCTGCCCAGGCACTCTGCGATCTCTTCTGCCAGTCGGGGATGCGCCCGCCCAGAAATCAGAACAAGTCGCTTCTGGCCGGTGGTGGTGATCCCTGACACTTACTCTCCGCTCTCTTCCGCAGCTGTGGCGGCGTCGGTGCCCGGCCGCTTCTGCGCGACCCAACCTTCGATGTTGCGTTGCGGAGCGACCGTGAGGGCGAGCGCTCCCGCAGGGACGTCCTTGCGGACGATGGTTCCCGCTCCCGTGTACGCTCCGTCACCCATCCTAACCGGCGCGACGAACACCGTGTTCGTGCTGGCACGAACGTGCGACCCGATCTCGGTGCGGTGCTTGTTCACTCCGTCGTAGTTGGCCGTGATGACGCCGGCGCCGAGGTTCGACTTCTCGCCGACCTGCGCATCCCCCACGTAGTTGAAGTGCGCGAGCTTGGTGCCGGCGCCGATCACCGCGTTCTTGGTCTCGACGAAGGTGCCGATCTTGCCGTCAGCGCCGAGGACGGTGCCGGGCCGGAGGTAGGCGAACGGACCGACGGTGGCGCCTGCGCCGATCACGGCGAGCGTGCCGTCCGTGCGCTTGACCGTCGCGTTCTCGCCGACCTCGCAGTCGAGGAGCGTCGTGTCAGGGCCGATCACAGCGCCGGTCTCGACCACGGTCGCGCCGCGCAGCTGCGTGCCGGGGAGGATGGTGACATCCGGCGCGAGCCTCGTCTTCACGTCGATCCACGTGGTCGCCGGGTCCTGGATGGTCACCCCGGCGAGCTGCCAGGTGCGCACGATCAGGGCGTTCAGCTTGGCGGCGGCCTCGCTGAGCTGGGCGCGGTCGTTGATGCCCTCGACCAGCCACGACTCGGAGACGGGCAGCGCATCCACGTCGAAGCCCGCGGTGCGCAGCAGGCCGATCACGTCCGTGAGGTACTTCTCGCCCTGCGCGTTGTCGGTGGTGAGCGCCGCGAGCTGGTCGCGGAGCTGCGACAGCCCGAACAGGTAGATGCCCGCGTTGATCTCGCCGATCTCGCGCTCGGCGTCCGTTGCGTCCTTGTGCTCCACGATGCGGTCGAGGTGGCCGCTCTCCGTGCGCACGATGCGGCCGTAGCCCGTGGCGTCGGCGGGGAACGACGACAGGATGGTCGCGGCCGCTCCCCCGGCACGGTGCTTCTCGATCAGCTCGCGCAGCGTGCCTGCGTCGAGCAGCGGGACGTCGCCGTTGACCACGAGCACGTCGCCGTTGAAGTCGGCCGGCAGCGCCGCGACGGCCAGCTCGACGGCGCGGCCGGTGCCCGGCACCTCGTCCTGGTCCACGATCACGCTCTCCGGCAGATCGACCGAGATGACCTCGACCAGCCGGTCGCGCTCGTGCCGGACGACGGAGACGACGTGGGCGGCGTCGAGCTGCTTGGCCGTGGCGAGCACGTGCCCGACGATCGGCATTCCGGCCAGCGGGTGCAGCAGCTTCGGGGTGGCGGACTTCATCCGCGTTCCCTGTCCTGCCGCGAGCACGACGATGGCGAGGTTCTGGTCGGTCATATCACTCCAGGGATCGGGCGAGCGGTGCTGCTCCGCCTCCAGGATTCGAACCTAGACCTAACAGCTCCAAAGGCTGTCGTGCTGCCATTACACCAAGGCGGACCGCATCCGGTGCCGTGCGATGCGGCGCCGGGCGCACAACACAGTTTGCCAGACCATCGAGCGGACGCCAGACGAAATAGCATGGGGGGATGCCTGACGCACGGACGCCCGACGCACGCGACGAAGTCGACCGCATCGTGGACTCCTGGCTGCGCGAACGTCCAGACCTCGACTTCTCCCCCCTGCAGGTGCTCTCCCGCGTCGCCAGGCTCTCCCGCCACCTGGACAGGGCCCGCCGCACCGCGTTCGACCGCTCCGACCTCGAATCGTGGGAGTTCGACGTCCTCGCCGCCCTCCGCCGCGCAGGCTCGCCGTACCAGCTCAGCCCGAAGTCGCTCCTGCAGCAGACCCTCGTCTCCAGCGGAACGATGACCAACCGCATCGACAGACTGGTCGCCCGCGGCCTGGTGGAGCGCCGCACCGACCCGAACGACGGCCGCGGCATCCTGGTGCAGATGACGGCGCAGGGGCTCACCCGCGTGGATGCGGCGATCACCCGGCTGGTGGATGCGGAATCCGATCTGCTCTCCGGGCTCTCCGCGAGCGAGCAGGAGCGGCTGGCGTCGCTGCTGCGGAAGCTCTCGCTCGGGTTCGACGAGGAGTCCTGAGCAGACGTCCTAGGCAGACGCATCGCCCGCTCTCAGGAGACTGTTATGCCCCTCTCATAAACTCGGGGGCGATGAGACTCTCCCGCCTGAAACGCCTGCCCTCCAGGGTCAAGCGCGCCGCCCGTTTCGAGATCCACGCGCACTGGCGCCGGCAGCCGATCGTGATCGGGTCCGTCTTCTACGAGTCCTTCTCCGGCAACGGAATGCTCGACAACCCCGAGGCCGTCTTCCGCGAGCTGCTCGCCGCCCCCGACCTCGCCCACCTCACGCACATCTGGGCACTGTCCGACCTCACCCAGTACAAGGCCGCCGTCGACGAGTTCGCGGGGAATCCGCGGGTCAGCTTCGTCAAGTACGGCTCCGCCGCCTATTACCGCGCGCTCGCCACCAGCCAGTACCTGGTCAACAACGCCACCTTCCCTCCCGACTTCGGCAAGCGCGAAGGCCAGGTGTATCTGAACACCTGGCACGGCACACCGCTCAAGCGCATGGGATACGACATCGAGGACGGTGCGCTCGCCACCGCGAACATCGTGCGCAACTTCGTGCAGGCCGACTACCTGCTCGCCGCCAACCCGTTCATGGCGGAGCAGATGTACGAGACCGGGTACAAGCTCACCGGGATCTACCGCGGGACGCTGGTGGAGGAGGGCTACCCGCGGATCGACAGGCAGTTCCTGGACGACGCTGGGCGCGCATCCACCCGTCGCCAGCTGGTCGAGGCCGGCGTGCCGCTCGGCGACAGGAAGATCGTGCTGTTCGCTCCCACCTGGAAGGGCGCGTCGTTCGGGCGGCCCACCGACGACATCGACGAGATCCTCGAGCACATCGCCGCGATCGAGGAGCGCATCGACACGAGCAGGTACGCCGTGCTGCTGAAGACGCACCAGAGCGTGCACAAGCTCGCCAGACACCGGCCGGAGCTGAAGCGCCTGCTCGTCCCGAACGAGCTCCCGACCAACGCCGTGCTCGGCGTGACGGACGCGCTCATCACCGACTACTCGAGCATCTACTTCGACTTCCTGCAGACCGGCAGGCCGATCCTGTTCTTCACCCCGGACATCGCCGACTACGCAGGCACCCGCGGCCTCTACTTCGACCAGGACGAGTGGCCTGGCCCCGCCAGGATGTCCGCGCGCGAGATCGGCGACGACCTCGCCTCGATCGCCGGGAACGGGGATGCGGTGCCGGAGGAGTGGCGCGACCGTTACCTCGCCGCGCAGCGCAGGTTCACCCCGTACGAGGACGGCCAGGCGTCGAAGCGCGTCGTCGACATCGTGTTCCGCGGCGTCAGGGAGGGCTACCGGCTGCGCACGGACCTCGCCGACGACGGACGAACCAAGCTGCTGCTGTACCTCGGCGGGATGCGCCCGAACGGCATCACCACGTCGGCGCTGAACCTGCTCAACAACCTCGACCACGACCGCTTCGACGTGTCGGCGTTCTTCGCGCAGAGCAGATCGAAGGCCACCATCGGCAAGCAGAAGCAGATCCACCCCGCCGTGCGCCAGTTCCCGCGGGTCGGCGGCATGAACGGCGCCAAGCTGCGACACCTGGCCAGGCACCTCGACTTCCGCCGCGGGCGGATCGCGGAGCACGCCAACATCCCGTCGCAGAACCGGCTGTGGAACGACGAGTGGTCGCGCTGCTTCGGTGAGAGCACCTTCGACTACGTGGTCGACTTCTCCGGCTACGGGCCGTTCTGGGCGACCCTGCTGCTGCACTCCCCCGAGGCCGAGCGCTCGATCTGGCTGCACAACGACCTGGCCTCCGATGCGCACCGCGAGGTCGGCGGCGAGAAGAAGATGCTGCACAGCCTCACCCAGCTCTTCACGCTCTACGAGCAGTACGACCACCTCGTGTCGGTGTCACCGACGCTGTCGGATATCAACCGCGACGGGCTCGCCGAGTATGCGCGGCCGGAGAAGTTCACCTCCGCGCTCAACACGGTCGACGCCGAGCACATCCTGGAGAACGCGCAGGCCGACCTGCACGAGCTGACGTTCGACGAGGAGACGGGCACGAACCCACCGTGGGCGAACGCGCTGCAGTCGCAGGACGACGTGACCACGTTCGTCAACGTCGGCAGGCTGTCGCCGGAGAAGAACCAGGCGCGGCTGATCCGGGCGTTCGCTGAGGTGCACGCCGCGCATCCGGCCACCCGGCTCGTCATCGTCGGTGCAGGGCCGTTGTTCGACGACCTGTCGGCGCTCATCGAGAGCCTCGGGCTCAGCGATGCGGTGTTCCTCACCGGGATGCAGCGCAATCCGCACGCGATCATGGCGGCGGCGGACTGCTTCGTGCTGTCGAGCGACTACGAGGGCCAGCCGATGGTGATCCTGGAGGCGCTCGTGCTCGGGCTGCCGATCGTCACGGTGGAGTTCGCGTCGGCCAAGAACGCGCTGCCGGCCGGCAGCGGACTGGTGGTGCCGCAGACCGACGCCGGTGTCGCGGACGGCCTCCGCGCGTTCATCTCCGGAGACGTTCCGGCGAGCGCGTTCGACTACGCGGCGTACAACCGGAAGGCCGTCTCGCAGTTCTACGCCGCGATCGGCGCCGAATAACGCACAGGCGGCGCGCGAGTCAGGCGCGGGCGACGAGCGCCGGGATCGCGGCGCGGGCCGCGGGCGGCAGCTCGCCGTAGAGCGCGCCGCGGGCGTCGCCGAGGCGCGCGTCCACGAAGGCCACGCCCACCGCATCCGGTGCGTGCCGCAGTAGCAGCGACGCCTGCAGCGCGAGCGCCAGGGACGCGACGAGCGGACGAACGGCGGCCTGCGCATCCAGAGGGTCGCTGCGCGCCAGCCCGGCGACCGTCGCGCGCACGGCATCGTGGTGCGCGTCGAACCCCGGATGCACGCCGCGGGCAGCAGCGAGCTCCCCGTCGAACGCCTCCAGCGTCTCGGGTTCGCGCTGGAGCGCGCGCAGCACATCCAGCGCGATCACGTTGCCGGACCCCTCCCAGATGGCCATCACCGGCTGCTCCCGGTAGCGGCGCGCGAGCGGGAACGCCTCGGTGTACCCGTTGCCGCCGAGGCACTCCATCGCCTCGTACGCGTGGCCAGGGCCGCGCTTGCAGACCCAGTACTTGGTCACCGCCGTCGCGAGGCGGCGGAATGCGCGCTCGGCATCGGTCGCGTCGTCGTCGTGGGCGCGTGCGAGCCGGAGCGCGACCGCGGTCGCCGCCTCCGACTCCAGTGCGAGGTCGGCGATCACGGCGGTCATGGCGGGCTGGTCGATCAGGCGCGCGCCGAACGCCGAGCGGTGCCTGACGTGCCAGACGGCCTCTGCGACGGACTGCCGCATCCCGGCCGCGCTGCCCAGGATGCAGTCCAGGCGGGTGCGGTTCACCATCTCCAGGATGGTGCGGACGCCGCGCCCCTCCTCGCCGAGCAGGTGGCCGACCGTGCCGTCGAACTCGATCTCGCTGGAGGCGTTGGAGCGGTTGCCGAGCTTGTCTTTGAGCCGCTGGATGGCGAAGACGTTGCGGCTGCCGTCGTCCAGCACCCTGGGCACGAGGAAACAGCTCAAGCCGGATGCGGTCTGCGCCAGCACGAGGAACGCATCCGACATCGGCGCTGAGCAGAACCACTTGTGGCCGGTGAGCAGGTGGCGGCCGTCGCCGTCCGGCACGGCCATCGTGGTGTTGGCGCGGACGTCGGAGCCGCCCTGCTTCTCCGTCATCGCCATCCCGAACAGGGCAGATCTCTTGCCTGCGCCGAGCGCAGGGTCGTACTCACGGCTGAGCAGGCGCGGCAGCCAGGTGGCGGCGAGGTCCGGCGACGCCGACGCCACGATGGCGGGCACGGCGGCGTGCGTCATCGACACCGGGCAGGCGTGCCCTGCCTCCCCTTGCGCGAACAGCATGAAGGTGGCGGCGCGAGCGACGTTCGCGCCCGGACACGGCTCGGCGAACGCCGAGGTGTGCGCCCCCGCCGCGACGGCCTCACCGAGCACGCGGTGGTACGACGGGTCGTACTCCACCTCGTCGATGCGGTTACCCCAGCGGTCGAACGCGCGCAGCTCCGGTTCGTGCACGTTCGCCAGCTCGGCGTCGCCCTGGAACCGGGCGCTGCCGACGAGCCGCCCGACCGCTGCGAGGTCGGCTCTCGCCCATCCGGCGTCGTGCCGGTCGACACCTTCGGCGAGCGGGATGTTCGCGGCGAACTCGTCCAGGTCGACCCGCGGAGGCGGCTGGTTGGTGACGGCGTGCGTTGCCATGCGGTGAGCATACCCGCGGGGGTCGGCTACTTCTCGAGCTGCTCCGACAGTTCCAGCCAGCGGGTCTCCAGCGTGGCGATCTCCGCCTCCAGCGCGCGCAGCTCGCCCGAGATGACGCCGATGCCCTCGTAGTCGGACTGGTCGTGCTGGGCGAGGCGCTCGTGCGTCGCCGCCACCTGGTCGGCGAGCTTGCCGAGGCGGCGGTCGATGGAGGAGACCTCCTTCTCCGCTGCGCGCAGAGCCGCTCCGGACAGCGCGGGGACAGCGGATGCGGCTGCACCGGCCGACGGCGCGCCTGCCGCAGCCGTCGCGGCCGGTCCCCCGGTCGCGAGCTGGCCCTTCCGCAGCCGCAGGTACTCGTCCACACCGCCTGGCAGGTGCCGGAGCGACGCATCCATCACCGCGTACTGCTGATCGGTGACGCGCTCGATCAGGTACCGGTCGTGCGAGACGACGATGAGCGTGCCAGGCCAGGAGTCGAGCAGATCCTCCATCGCGGCGAGCATGTCGGTGTCGAGGTCGTTGGTGGGCTCGTCGAGGATGAGCACGTTGGGCTCGTCCAGCAGGATCAGCAGGAGCTGCAGCCGGCGCTTCTGGCCGCCGGACAGGTCTTTGACGGGCGTGGACAGCTGCGCGTTGGTGAAGCCGAGACGTTCGAGCAGTTGGCCTGGCGTCATCTCCTTGCCGCCTGCGACATAGGTGGTGCGCTTGCCGGCGATGACCTCGCTGACCCTGTCCTCCATCACGTCGTCCAGCTCGGAGAGCTGCTGCGTGAGCGTGGCGATCTGGACGGTCTTGCCGCGCTTGACCCTGCCGGAGGTCGGCTGCACCGTTCCGGCGATGAGGCCGAGCAGCGTGGACTTGCCTGCACCGTTCACGCCGAGGATGCCCGTGCGCTCGCCGGGGGCGATGCGCCACTCGATGTCGCGCAGGACGGTCTTCGGCGGGTAGATCACGGTGGTGTCGAGGAGGTCGACCACGTCTTTGCCGAGGCGGGCGGTGGCCATCTGGCTGAGCTCGACCGCGTTGCGCACGGGTGGTTCGTCCGCGATCAGCTCGGCGGCCGCATCCATCCGGAACTTGGGCTTCGAGGTGCGAGCAGGTGCGCCGCGGCGCAGCCAGGCGAGCTCCTTGCGCATCAGGTTCTGACGCTTGTTCTCGACCACCGCCGCCATCCGGTCGCGCTCGACGCGCTGCAGGATGTACGCGGCGTATCCGCCCTCGAACGGCTCGATCAGCCGGTCGTGCACCTCCCACGTCGCCGTGGAGACCTCGTCGAGGAACCAGCGGTCGTGCGTGACGACCACCAGACCGCCCGATGTGGCCGGCCAGCGGGTCTTCAAGTGCGCAGCAAGCCAGGCGACGCCCTCGATGTCGAGGTGGTTGGTCGGCTCGTCGAGGAACAGGATGTCGTGGTCGTGCACCAGCAGCGCGGCCAGCGCCACCCGGCGGCGCTGCCCTCCGGAGAGCTCGGCGACGGTCGCCTCCCAGCGGATGTCGGAGACCAGCCCGGCGAGCACGTCCCTGACGCGGGCGTCCCCGGCCCAGACGTGCTCCTCCTGGTCGCCGACGATGGCCTGGCCGACCGTGAGGGTCTGGTCGAGATCGTCGCCCTGGTCGAGCATCCCGACCGTCACGTCGCGCCGGCGGGTGACCCGTCCGGCATCCGGCTGGATGCGCCCGGCGAGCAGCGAGAGCAGGGTGGACTTGCCGTCGCCGTTGCGGCCGACGATGCCGATGCGGTCGCCCTCGTTGATGCCGATCGTGACGCTGTCGAAGATCACGCGTGTCGGGTATTCGAGGTGCAGCGACTCAGCGCCGAGGAGGTGTGCCATAAGGACTTCCAGCCTACCGGCCGGGCGTTCGCCCCCAGGACGGGTGATCCCGGTCGCTCCGCCATTGTGCGAAGATCGCTGGGACCGGTCCGCCCGTACTCACTTACCCGCACACGGCGCACGACCGGTCGGGATGGGGAACGACGTGACAGAGGACGCCTCGAGCCCGGATGCGAAGCCGCTGTTCGGTCGCGACAGGGAACGCGAGACGATGCTGCTGGTCGCCCACCGCGCGCTCGGCAAGGGCGGCGCGCTGCTGGTCACCGGCGAGGCCGGTCTCGGCAAGACGGCGCTCCTGGCCGACGTGGCGGAGCGGCTGGACGGCTGGACCGTGCTGCGGGTGCACGCAGACTCGTTCGAGTCCGACCTCAGCTACTCGACGGTGGAGACCCTGGTGCGCGGGCTCAACGCGGTCAGCGGCACGCGCATCCGGCCGCCGGAGCAGTCGGACGACCCGCTGACCGTCGGCCGCCTGCTGCTCGACGCTGTCGACGGTGTCGGGCGGCCCGTCTGCCTGATCGTCGACGACGCGCAGTGGGTGGACGAGGCGTCGGCGCGGGCGCTGCGGTTCGTGGTGCGCCGGCTGTCCGACCAGGGCTTCCTGTTCACCGCTGCATCGCGTCCGCTGCCGGGCAGCGTTGTGTCGCTGTTCGAGGACGTCGCCTCCTCCACGGTCAACCACGCGCGCATCGAACTCGCACCTCTGGCCGTCGCCGACACGCAGGAGCTCGCCAGGCACATCCTGGGCCACGCCGTGTCGCGACGCACCGCCACCAGACTCACCGAGGCCACCCAGGGCTCGCCGCTGCTGCTCAGCGTGCTGCTCGGCCAGCTCCGCGAGACGTTCGCCTCTGCGCTGCACCCCGCGGGCTGGGACCTCCCCGCGGCCGCCATCACCCCGCTCTCCACGGCGGTCGCCTCGGCGCTCGAGGGCGCAGACCCGTCCGTGCGCCAGGCGGCGGAGATCATCGCCGTGCTGCGCGACCCGCTGCCGCTCCCGGTCTTCGGCACCATCGCCGCGCGCCTCGACACCCGGGTGGATGCTGCAGGCGCGGTGGCCCGCGGGCTGGTGCTGTCCTCCGAACGCGACGGCGTCGTCTGGGTCGAGCCTGCGCACGCCATCCTCGCCGATGCGCTCTCCGGCGAGCTGAGCATGGAGCGCCGCGTCGCCATCCACCGGGTCGCGGCCGAGGTGCTCACCGGGCACCGCGCCCTCCGTCACAGGGTCGAGGCCGCCGACATCGCCGACCCGACCCTGGTCGCCGAACTCCTCGAGGCCAGCCGCACGGCCGCTGACCGCAACCAGGCTGACCAGGCGATGAGCTACGCCCGCTCCGCCGTCCACCTCGCCGCTCCCGGCGCCGAGCACGACCGCGCCCTGCTGGAGATCGGGCTGCTCGCGCTGCGGACCAGGATGCACGAACGCATCTTCGACCTGGCGCCCGCCATCGAGGCCATGCCGCCGTCGGAGGCGCGCGACCTGATCCTGCTCGAACTGCGGACGCTCACCGGCGACATCCCCGGTGCTCTCGCGATCGCGCTCGCGTTCGAGGCCAGCCAGGCCAGCACGCCGGACGAGCGGGCGATCCGCGCGCACGTCGCTGAGGCGATGCCGAAGGTGCTGATGGCGACCCGTGATTTCCCCGGCGTCTTCGACCACCTGGAGACCGGCCGACGCCTCATCGCGGAGGCGCCGGACGACCCGTCCGAGGTCGCGGACCCCGCACTGCGCTGGCTGGCACAGCCGCGCGACTACCTGCTGAGGCTGCTCGGCTGGGCCCTCACCGCGGCCGGGCACGTGCGTCCAGACCTGGTCGGCTCGCTTGTCGCCGAGCTCGACGAGCTCCTGGTCGACGCCGCCTCCCCGTCCGCTGTCGACGCCTTCGTCTCCCGTGCCCGCGTCTTCGTCCTCGGCGGAGACGTCGGCCGCGCCCGTGACGACCTCGCCAGCGCCAACGAGCTGCTGAAGCGCTTCCCGTCGAGCTGGACGGCCGGTTTCGCCCGCACGATCTACGCGCACGTCCTCTTCCTGGTCGGCGAGTGGGACGAGTCGGTCACCCTGGCCGACGCCGCCGTGGCGCTCGCCCTCGACGAGACCGACCTGTCCGGCTGGCCGATCGCGCTCTGGGCCTCCACCCTGGTGCGGGCCGGCCGCGGCGAAGCGGCGGCCGTGGACGAGCGACTCAGGTCGGCGGCGCAGGCGAAGCTCAGCATCGCCGGCTCGTACGACAGCGACCTGCCGTTCATCGCCCGGGCCGAACTCGCCCGCGCCGTCGGCGACCGGGAGGCGCAGCTCGCCGTCACCGAGGAGGCGGAGGCGGTGGCGAACCGCGCATCCACGCTCGGCTGGCTCACCTACCGGGTGGATGCGCTGGCGGCGCTCGGCCGCGCTGAGGAGGCACGCGCCGCGCTCGCGCGCTGCCAGGCGCCGGGGATGTGGCGGCCGTACTACGGGTCGCTCGGCTGGCTGGAAGGCCGTGTGCTGGAGGCAGAGGGCAAGCAGCAGGAGGCCCTGGAGGCTCACCTCGCGTCGCTCGACGATCCGTCGGCCGCGCGCTTCCCGTTCCCGCAGGCGATCGCGGCGGCGGAGGCCGGGCGGCTGCTCGCCGCACTCGGCACGGACCAGCCGCGCGCGACGGCGCTGCTCGAAAACGCTGCGGAAACGTTCAGGCGGGTCGGCGCATCCGGATACCTGGCGCGCTGCGCCCGGCAGCTGGAAGAGCTGACGGCCGGCGGAGGCGCTGCGGACGACACCTCCTCCGACCCGTTCGCGCCGTTGACCACCAGGGAGCGGCAGGTCGCGTACGCGCTCGCGGCAGGCATGACGAACAAGGAGATCGCGGAGCGGCTGTACGTGTCGGTGACCACGGTCAACTTCCACGTCAGGAACATCCTCGCGAAACTGGAACTGTCCTCCCGGCGAGACCTGAGAAAGCTCAGTCTCGCGTCCAGGAGCGTGCGCGCGAACCACTCGCGCCACCGCTCCGTCAGCACGTGACCCGTCAATACTTGACGGTTTTCCCTTCACGGTTATGAGCCGGCCTGACGGCCTCGGTATTTTGGGATCACACCCCGGGATGCCCGACCGCATGGGGCGCTTGGATACGATCCAGCAACGAATCGTCTCAACACCCGACTTGCGCCTGTGTCATGGGCATCCTGGGGTAGAAATGCCTTCGGTTCGCGCGATTCTCAGAGACTTCTTGCCGACATACCGACATGCTGGGATCCGCATCCTGAATCGAGAGGCGGTCGGATGAACCTGCTGCAAGCGCTGATCCTCGGCATCGTCGAAGGCATCACCGAGTTCCTTCCCGTGTCGAGCACGGGCCACCTGACCATCGTCGAGAAGCTTCTCGGACTGAAGATCGACGACCAGGGTGTGACAGCCTTCACCGCGATCATCCAGGTCGGCGCCATCCTGGCGGCGATCATCTACTTCTGGAAAGACATCGTGCGCATCGTGGTCGCCTGGGCGCGCGGCCTGTTCAACCGGGATGCGCGGGGCCACGACTACCGGATGGGCTGGTACGTGATCATCGGCTCCATCCCCATCGCGATCGTCGGCCTGGTCGCCAAAGACCTCATCTCCGGCGGCCTGCGCAACCTGTGGGTGGTGGTCGCTGCGCTGATCCTGTGGAGCATCGTGATGTGGGCCGCTGAGCGGGTCGGACGCCAGAACCGCGGCGAAGAGTCCACCAACGTCATGGATGCGGTCGCCATCGGCGTCTTCCAGGTGATCGCCCTCATCCCCGGCGTCTCCCGCTCCGGCGCGACCATCAGCGCCGGCCTGTTCCGCGGCCTCGACCGGGTGGCGGCCACGCGCCTGTCGTTCTTCCTCGCCATCCCTGCGCTGGTCGCGGCCGGCGGCTATGAGGGCATCACTCAGGCGAGCGCGATCAGCTCCAGCGTCGGCTGGCTCCCGACCATCGTCGCCACCATCGTGAGCCTCATCGTCGCCTACGTGAGCATCGCCTGGCTGCTGCGCCTGGTCACGAAGCACCCGATCACCGTGTTCATCTGGTACCGCGTCGGGCTCGCGGTGCTGGTGGCCGTACTGCTGCTGACCGGCGTGATCACAGCGACGTGATCGTCGGCTGACGTGATCGTGGGCTCAGACGTGCTCGTCGGCTCAGACGTGATCGTCGGCTAGTCCGGCAGAATCCGTGCCCCGTGCACCGGGCCCGTCGCCCGCACTGCAGTGAGCCGCGCCGCACTGAGCGCGATCTGCAGGTCCAGCGCGCTGTCCAGGTCCGCCGTCAGGAACGCGACGGTCGGGCCGGAGCCGGAGACGATCCCCGCCAGTGCGCCGTTCATCTCGCCGAGCTCCAGCACGGCGCCGATCTCGGGCGCCAGGTGGATGGCAGGGGCCTGCAGGTCGTTGGTCAGCGACTCGGCGAGCATCGCGGGGTCGCCCGCCCGCAGCGCCTGCAGCACGGCGGTGTCGACCGTCGGCGTGAACTGCGCGGGCGCGATGTCGCGGGAGTGGCGCTCGCGGTGCCTGTCGAGCTCGCTGTAGACGGCCGGGGTGCTCAGCTGACTGTCCGGCAGGGCGAGCACCCAGTGGAACTGGCCGGTGGCGAGCGCCGGGCTCAGTCGGTCTCCTCTGCCGGTGCCGATCGCCGTTCCGCCGACCAGGGCGAACGGCACGTCGGCGCCGAGCCTGGCGGCGATGGAGTGCAGATCCTCCTTGCTCGCCTCGGTGCCCCACAGGGCGTCGCAGGCCACGAGCGTCGCCGCTGCGTCCGCCGAACCGCCGCCCATCCCGCCCGCGATCGGGACGTGCTTGTCGATCTCGAGCCGCACGCCCCCGGAGTATCCTGTCTTCCTCGCCAGCAGCTTCGCCGCTTTGATGGCCAGGTTGGTGCTGTCCGTCGGCAGTCCGGAGGTGTCGATCGAGCCGCCGAAGCTGACAGAGAACTCGTCGTCGGGGTACGCGCGCACATCCTCGTAGAGAGAGACGGCCTGGTATGCCGTCGCGACGTCGTGGTACCCGTCGTCCATCACCGCCCCGACGCGCATGAACACGTTGATCTTGCCGGGGGCTCGCACGTGAACTGCGTCAATGGCCGGAGTGGTCATACTCCCAACCTACAGGCGGATGAGCCAGGCGCTAGACCCTCGCCGTGGCGAGCCTGACGAAGTCGGCGATGCCGAGTTGTTCGCCCCGCAGCGTCGGTGCCAGCCCGGCCGCCTCCAGCGCGGCGGATGCGGTGGCCGAGTCGCCGTAGACCGGCGCGAGCGCCTGCCGCAGCATCTTCCTGCGCTGCTGGAACGCCGCATCCACCAGCTCGAAGGTGCGGGCGCGCAGCGTCTCGTCTCCTGGCTCCTCCGCGTGGCGCTCGAAGGCGACGAGTACGGAGTCGACGTTCGGCACCGGCCAGAACACCTGGCGGCTGACGGTGCCCGCCGTGCGCCAGCTGCCGTACCAGGCGGCCTTCACGCTGGGGGCGCCGTAGACCTTCGAGCCGGGCTCCGCCGCGACGCGGAAGCCGACCTCGGCCTGCACCATCACCACGCCGCTCCTGATGCCGGGGAAGTGCTCGAGGAAGTGCAGCAGCACGGGCACGGAGACGTTGTACGGCAGGTTGGCGACGAGCCGGGTCGGCGACTGCGGCAGCTCGGTGACGTGCAGCGCATCCTTGTGCACGACGGTGAGCCGGTCCGCGACCTGCTCCGCCATCGTGCGGACGGTCGTCGGGAGTTGCTCGGCGAGTCTGCCGTCGATCTCCACGGCCACGACGGATGCGTCCGCCTCCAGCAGCCCGAGGGTCAGCGAGCCGAGCCCGGGCCCGACCTCGACCACCACATCCCCTGGTTGCACCTTCGCGACGCGCACGATGCGGCGGACGGTGTTGCCGTCGATGACGAAGTTCTGGCCGAGCTTCTTCGTCGGCGTGACGTCGAGCAGGTCGGCCAGGTCGCGGATCTCGGCTGGGCCGAGGAGGCGAAGGGCGGTCACGCGATGATCCCGATGGGCGTCGTCGGCGGCGACGCGACCGGCTCGGCGTCCCAGCGGCCGTAGACCAGCTCGGTGTTCGAGCAGATCTGCGCGGCCAGGGTGGAGGCGTCCGTGCCGATCGTCTCGGCCATCGCGCGCAGCGTGTGCGGGATGAGGTACGGCGCGTTCGGCCTTCCGCGGAACGGGGTCGGGGTGAGGAAAGGCGCATCCGTCTCGACCATGATCAGCGAGCGCGGAGCGACCCGCAGGGCCTCGCGAAGGTTCTCGGCGTTCTTGAACGTGACGTTGCCCGCGAACGACATGTACCAGCCGTTGTCCGCGCAGAGCTGCGCGAACTCGGCGTCGCCGGAGAAGCAGTGGAACACGGTGCGCTCCGGGGCGCCGACGCGCTTGAGGGTCGCGATGACGTCGGCGTGCGCATCCCTGTCGTGGATCTGCATGGCGATGTCGTTCTGCTTGGCGATCTCGATGTGCGCCTCGAACGAGCGGAACTGCGCGTCACGGCGCGGCCCGGCCTCGGTGCGGTAGAAGTCCAGGCCCGTCTCGCCGACGGCGCGCACCCGGGGGCGGGCGGCGAGCTCGGCGATCACCGCGAGCGCGTCGTCGAGTTCACCGCGCTCCGCGTAGTCCGGCGCGTCGTTCGGGTGCAGGGCGACGGCGGCGAGCATCCGGGGCTCGATGGCGGCCATGTCGGCCGACCAGCGCGAGGTCTCCACGTCGTTGCCGACCTGGACGACGCCGCGGACGCCGACGCTGGATGCGCGGTCGAGCTGCTCCCGGTAGTCCATCGGCTCGTCGCCGTCCGCGATCTCCAGGTGGGTGTGGTTGTCGTAGACGGCGACGACGAGCGCCTCCGGAAGCGGCGGGTACTCCAGGTCACGCCCGTCGGTGACGTGACGCTGCCGGATGAACGCCGGGTCGGTCATGCGCCAGGCACCGCGTCCGCGTCGATCCGGGGGAACAGCGCCTCGAGACCGTTGACGGTGGTGCCTGCGGGAAGCTGGCCCCACTCGCCCGCCGTGCGCAGCGGCTGCTCGTCGAGTCCGCCGAGCTCGTCCTCCGCGCCGAGCGCCACCCACAGCTTGAGGGTGGCCTTCGGGATGACGGGAGACAGCAGCACGGCGAGCGCGCGCAGTCCCTCAGCGGCGGTGTAGAGCACGGTGGCGAGGCGCTCGCGCTGCGTCTCGTCCTTGGCGAGCGACCACGGCTCCTGGGCGGTGATGTACCCGTTGAGCTCGTCGACGATCGTCCAGACGGCGGTGAGCGCGTCGTGGATCGCCAGCTTCTCGATGGCGGCGTCAGCGGCGGAGGCGGCGTCGGCGACCGTCTTCTGCACGGCGAAGTCGGCGTCCTCGTAGCGGCCGGCCGGCGGCACGACGCCCTCGAAGTAGCGCGAGACCATCGCGACGACCCTGGATGCGAGGTTCCCGAATCCGTTGGCGAGCTCGGCCTGATAGCGGGCGGACAGGTCTTCCCAGCTGAACGAGCCGTCCTGGCCGAAGCTGATGGCGCGCATGAAGTAGTAGCGGAACGCATCCGACCCGAACGTGTCGGTGATCTGGGTGGGCGCGATGCCTGTCAGCTTGGACTTGGACATCTTCTCGCCGCCGACCAGCAGCCAGCCGTGTCCGTACACCTGGTGCGGAACGTCGAGTCCCGCAGCGAGGAGCATGGCCGGCCAGATCACCGCGTGGAAGCGCAGGATGTCTTTGCCGACGATGTGCGTCGCCGGCCAGCGCCTGGCGAAGTTCTCGTCGTCCTGGCCGTAGCCGACGGCGGTGGCGTAGTTGAGGAGGGCGTCGAACCACACGTAGACCACATGCGACTCGTCCCACGGCACCTTGATGCCCCAGTCGAAGCTCGACCGGGAGATGGACAGGTCGCTGAGTCCCTGGCGCACGAACGAGACGACCTCATTGCGGGCGGACTCCGGCTGCACGAACTCCGGGCGCTCCTCGTAGAGCGCGAGGAGCTGGTCGGCGAACTGGCTCATCCGGAAGAAGTAGTTCTTCTCCTGCAGCAGCTCCAGCGGCTTCGAGTGGATGGCGCAGACCTTCTGGCCTTCGTACTCCCCCGTGCCGTCGACGATCTCGCTCTGCGGCTTGAACTCCTCGCAGCCGACGCAGTACAGCGCTTCGTACTCCCCGGCGTAGATGAAGCCGTCGTCGTAGAGCTTCTGCAGGAACTTCTGCACGTTCTTCTCGTGCCGCTCGTCCGTGGTGCGGATGAAGTCGTCGTTCGCGATGTCGATCGTCTTCAGCAGCGGAAGCCACTCGTTCGTCACGAGACGGTCTGCCCACTCCTGCGGGGTGGTGCCGTTGGCGGTCGCGGTGCGCAGGATCTTCTGGCCGTGCTCGTCGGTCCCCGTCAGCAGCCAGGTGTCGTCGCCGGCCTGGCGGTGCCAGCGGGCGAGCACATCGGCGGCGACCTCGGTGTACGCGTGCCCGATGTGCGGGACATCGTTCACGTAGAAGATCGGCGTGGTGATGTAGAACGAAGAGCCGTCGGACATGCTGTCTATCCTACGGGCGCGCGCGGGCGTCGTTCGGCGTGTTACCGGGGCGCTGATCAGGGTCGAGCGGTCGGGGTCGAAGAGGC
>Ga0153994_1000167_pt1 | contig 22987 bp, 21 predicted proteins | sample TSNC078MetaG_FD_104735 | JGI IMG/M metagenome (GOLD analysis project Ga0153994, IMG submission 104735) | Attine ant fungus gardens microbial communities from North Carolina, USA - TSNC078 MetaG | ecosystem: Host-associated > Fungi > Mycelium > Unclassified | place: USA: North Carolina, Lumber...
CATCGCGGGCGGGGTGCCGATCGGCGCCCTGGTCACGTTCGGCTGGGCCTCCGAGCTGTTCTCGCAGGGTCAGCACGGTTCGACCTTCGGCGGCAACCCGCTCGCGACAGCGGCGGGCAACGCCGTGCTCGGCGAGATCGAGCGCGCCGACCTGGTCGGCAACGCCGAGCGCCGAGGCGAGGAGCTGCGCGCGATCATCCGCGCGTACGACTCCCCGCTGATCGGCGAGGTGCGCGGCCAGGGGCTGCTGATCGGCATCGGCCTGACGGAGGGGGATGCGCACCGCCTTTCGGATGCGGCACTCGCCAACGGCCTGATCATCAACGCCCCCAACGAGTCCAGCATCCGGCTGGCCCCTCCGCTGATCGTCGGCGACGAGGAGGTCGCAGAGTTCCGCGAGCGATTCGGTCGAGCCCTCGCTTCCATCCACACCACAGGAAAGAAATCATGACCAGGCACTTTCTGCGCGACGACGACATCACCCCCGCCGAGCAGGCCGAGATCCTCGAGCTCGCGGCCCAGCTCAAGAAGGACCGCTTCTCCGCCAAGCCGCTCGCCGGCCCGCAGACGGTCGCGGTGATCTTCGACAAGTCGTCGACCCGCACCCGCGTCTCGTTCGCCGTCGGCATCGCCGATCTCGGCGGCAGCCCGCTGATCATCTCGACCGCGAACAGCCAGCTCGGCGGCAAGGAGACCCCGTCGGACACGGCGCGGGTGCTGGAGCGCATGGTGTCTGCCATCGTCTGGCGCACATACGCCCAGTCCGGACTGGAGGAGATGGCCAAGGGCACCACCGTCCCCGTCGTCAACGCGCTCTCCGACGAATTCCACCCGTGCCAGATCCTGGCCGACCTGCTCACCATCCAGGAGAAGCGCGGCTCGCTCGCCGGGCTCACGCTCACCTTCTTCGGCGACGGCGCCAGCAACATGGGTCAGTCGTACGTTCTCGCCGGGGTGACGGCAGGGATGCACGTGCGCATCGCATCCCCGGCCGACTACGCCCCGTCGGAAGCGGTGATCGCGGACGCGAACGCCATCGCGGCGCAGACCGGCGGCTCCGTCACGCTGTTCACCGACCCGCACGAGGCGGCGGCCGGCACCGATGTGATGATCACCGACACCTGGGTGTCGATGGGCAAAGAGGACGAGAAGGCGGAGCGCATCGCCGTCTTCGGCGGCTACCGCGTGGACGCCGCCCTCATGGCGCTCGCCGAGCCGGACGCCCTGTTCATGCACTGTCTTCCCGCCGACCGTGGCTACGAGGTCACGGCCGACGTCATCGACGGCCCTCAGTCGGTCATCTGGGACGAGGCGGAGAACCGCCTGCACGCCCAGAAGGCTCTGCTGGTCTGGCTGCTCGCGAAGAACGCCGCCTAGCGGCACTCCCTAGAATCTTTTACGAACCACAAGCTGAAGGAGAATCATGGCGGAACGTGTTGTTCTCGCGTACTCGGGCGGTCTCGACACCTCGGTCGGCATCGGCTGGCTGAAGGACGCGACCGGTAAAGAGGTCGTGGCCCTGGCGGTCGACGTCGGACAGGGCGGAGAGGACATGGAGGCCATCCGTCAGCGCGCGCTCGACTGCGGTGCCGTCGAGTCCGTCGTCGTGGATGCGAAGGACGAGTTCGCCGACGACTACATCATGCCGGCGCTCAAGGCCAACGCGCTCTACCAGAAGCGCTACCCTCTGGTCTCGGCGCTTAGCCGCCCAGTGATCGCCAAGCACCTCGCGCAGACCGCCAAGGCGCTCGGCGCGGACAGCGTCGCCCACGGATGCACGGGCAAGGGCAACGACCAGGTGCGGTTCGAGGCTGCGGTCGCCGCTCTCGCCCCCGAGCTCACCTCGCTGGCTCCGGTCCGCGACTTCGCCCTCACCCGCGACAAGGCCATCGTCTACGCGGCGGAGCACAACCTCCCCATCGAGCAGTCGAAGAAGTCGCCGTACTCGATCGACCAGAACGTCTGGGGTCGCGCCGTGGAGACCGGCTTCCTCGAGGACCCGTGGAACGCCCCGATCGAGGACCTGTACACGTACACGCAGGACCCGGCCGTGACGCGCGAGCCCACCGAGGTCGTCATCTCGTTCCGCGAGGGCATCCCCGTGGCGATCGACGGCAAGCCGGTCACCCCGCTCGAGGCCGTTCAGCTGATGAACACGGTCGCCGGCGGCCAGGGGGTCGGCCGCATCGACATCGTCGAGGACCGCCTGGTCGGCATCAAGAGCCGTGAGGTCTACGAGTCGCCGGCCGGCATCGCGCTGATCGCGGCCCACGAGGAGCTCGAGAACATGACTGTCGAGCGCGACGTCGCCCGCTACAAGCGCACCGTCGAGGCCAAGTGGTCGGAACTCGTCTACGACGGCCTCTGGTTCTCCGGCCTGAAGCGCGCGCTCGACGTGTTCATCGACGAGACCCAGAAGTACGTGAACGGCGACATCCGCCTGAAGCTGCACGCGGGCTCCGCGGTGGTCACCGGCCGTCGCAGCGACACCAGCCTGTACGACTTCAACCTGGCGACCTACGACACCGGCGACACGTTCGACCAGTCGCTCGCCAAGGGCTTCATCGAACTGTGGTCGCTGCCGAGCAAGATCTCGGCCCGTCGCGACCAGGCGCAGTAGGGAGTACGGTGTCTGATCAGAACGATCAGCCGGCCGCAGGCAACCGCGCCGGCGAGGCGGGCGCCCTTTGGGGCGGCCGGTTCGCCGGCGGGCCGTCGCCGGAGCTCGCCGCGCTGAGCAAGTCCACCCAGTTCGACTGGCAGCTCGCGGCGTACGACATCGCCGGGTCCCGGGCGCACGCCCGCGCCCTCGCGGCCGCAGGCTACCTCGCGCCGGAAGAACTCGACGGGATGCTCAGGGCGCTCGACCTGCTCGACGCCGACGTCGCCTCCGGCGCGTTCGCGGCGCTCGAGACCGACGAGGACGTGCACTCCGCACTGGAGCGCGGCCTGATCGAGCGGGCGGGGACGGAGCTCGGCGGCAAGCTGCGTGCCGGTCGCAGTCGCAACGACCAGATCGCCACCCTGGTGCGGCTGTACCTGCGTGACCACGCCGGGGTCATCGCCGAGCGGCTGATCGCCCTGATCGACGCCATCGCGGCTCAGGCGGACGCGCATCCGACGGCCATCCTGCCCGGACGGACGCACCTGCAGCACGCGCAGCCCGTGCTGCTGGCGCACCACCTGCTCGCGCACTGCTGGCCGCTGGTGCGCGACCTGGAGCGCCTGGCCGACTGGGACAAGCGCGCGAACGTCTCCCCGTACGGCTCGGGAGCCCTCGCCGGCTCCACCCTGGGGCTCGACCCGCTGCTGGTCGCCCGCGACCTCGGATTCGCCGCCAGCTCGGAGAACTCGATCGACGGAACGGCGGCGCGGGACGTCGTCGCAGAGTTCGCGTTCGTCTGCGCCCAGATCGGCGTCGACCTGTCGCGGTTCGCGGAGGAGATCATCCTCTGGAACACGCGGGAGTTCGGCTTCGTCACGCTCGACGACTCGTACTCCACCGGCTCATCGATCATGCCGCAGAAGAAGAACCCGGACATCGCGGAGCTCACCCGCGGCAAGGCCGGGCGCCTGATCGGCAACCTGACTGGGCTGCTCACCACGCTGAAAGGCCTCCCGCTCGCGTACAACCGTGACCTGCAGGAGGACAAGGAGCCGGTCTTCGACTCCGTCACGACCCTCGAAGTCGTGCTGCCGGCGTTCACCGGGATGGTGGCGACGCTACGTTTCCACACCGACAGGATGGCGGAGCTCGCGCCGCAGGGCTTCTCGCTCGCGACGGATGTCGCAGAGTGGCTGGTCAAGCGCCGCGTGCCGTTCCGCGACGCGCACGAGATCACGGGCAACCTGGTCAAGTTCGCGGAGGAGCGCGGCCTGGAGCTGAGCGACGTCGACGACGAGGGTCTCGCATCCGTGTCGCCGCTGCTGACCCCGGAGGTGCGTGAGGTGCTGACCATCGACGGTTCCGTCGCCAGCCGGGACAACGTCGGAGGGACGGCCCCTGTGCGCGTCGCCGAGCAGCTCGCGGCGCTCACCGAGCGGGTGCGGGTGCTGACCTCGGCGTTCGTGGCGGCCAGAAGGGACCTCGCCTGATGAGCGGTTCCCGGCCGGACAAGAAGTCGCCGAAGTATCCGTGGATCATCCCGGCGATCGTGGTGGTGGCGAGCCTGGTGATCGTGATCGGGCTGATCGTCACGGTCGTCGTCGGCGGCCGGATCTTCTAGCGGAGCGGTCGGCGATGACGGACGACGACCGGGACGGACCGGCGGCCGGGCTCTTCCTGCCCAGCCGCGAGTTCTTCCTGGCGTCGTCCATCGACGTCGCCCCGCGCCTGCTCGGCGGCATCCTCCGGCACGAGTCGCCGGAGGGCGCCGTCTCGCTCCGCATCACCGAGGTCGAGGCGTACATCGGCGACGGCCTCGACCCCGGCTCGCACGCCTTCCGAGGCCGCACCAAGCGCAACGCGGTCATGTACGGGGAACCAGGCCACCTCTACGCGTACTTCACCTACGGGATGCACGTCTGCGCCAACGTGGTCTGCTCGCCGCCAGGAGAGGCCTCCGCCGTGCTGCTGCGCGGTGCGGAGGTCGTCGAGGGCGAAGAGCTGGCGACGCTGCGCCGCTCCGGGCCCACCGGACGCGTCGTGCCGCGGCGCGACCTCGGCAGGGGACCGGCGCGCCTCGTCGTCGCCGCCGGCATCACCCTCGCCGACGACGGCGCCGACCTCTACACTCCGCCGTTCTCGCTACTGCTGCCGCGCATCCCGCTCCCGCACGAGACCGGCCGGCGCACCGGGGTCTCCGGCGCCGGCGGGGGAGCGGCGTTCCCGTGGCGGTACTGGCTGCCGGGGGAGAACTCGGTGTCGCCGTACAAGCGGCACCCGAAGTCGCACGACTAGGGCGGAGGCTCCGCGCCGTCGATCGTCCTGCTAGCCTGCGGCGATCCGGAACAGGGCGGCGCAGACGCACGCCCAGACGAGGCTGGTCAGCGTGCCGATGATGAACCGCTCGCGCGCCTCTGCCGCGTCCAGCTCGGTGAAGCGGCCGACGCCCTTGATGGCGACGAGCACGGCGATCGCCTCCGGGAACCCGGCGATGATCGCGCCGGTGGTCGCGAAGCGTTCAAGGAAGCCGATCGTCGTGCCGCCGCGCAGCACCTCGCGGGTGCCGTCGTGGCCGTCGACGCGGTCGTGCACGACGATGCCGCCGTTGGCTCCTGCGACGGTGGCTCTGGAGGCCAGGGCGAGCACCACCTGCGATGCCGGCCCTCCTCCCGCGACGCTCAGAGCGATGGCGACGATGCCGATGAGCACCTGGAACACCAGGGGTGCGTGCTGGCCGGGCAGGATCACCAGCACGACGGCGATGGCGAGCAGCCCGGACGCGACGTAGACCAGGGGGCGGCGAGGCGACCGGAGGGTGGCGACCATGCAGCACAGGGACGCGATGGAGAGCAGGAGGGCGAACGACCAGGCCACGATCGGCCCGATCACTCCGAACAGCGAGTGGATGGGGATGGTGGTCACGCTCTCTCCGTTCGCGGCTCTGCATCGGCGTGCCCGTCTCCGTCATCGGCACGCGCCACCAGCCTAGTCAGAGCAGGCACGGCGGCCAGCTCGACACGGAGGTTCGCCGCGCGGGCCCTGTCGTTGGCGGACTGCGGTGTGATGCCGAGGCGCGCCCCTGCCTCCGCCTGGGTGAGGCCGGTCACGATCAGGTCGTAGAGCTCCCAGCCCGCCTCGGACCGGCCGGCGCGGATGGTGAGGAGGAGGTTCAGCAGCGCTTCCGCATCGGCGGCGGCCTGCGCGGAGTCCAGAGCCTCCGCTGCGAAGCGGGTGGGGGCGCGCTTGGCCCTGGTGACGGCCTCCCTGGCGGCGATGAACGCATCCCCTGCTGCCTCGCGGGTCTCCTTCGGCAGCGGGGTGCGCACGGCTCCGATGCCGAGGCCGACGCTCCACGCGTCGTGCCTGGTGAGCTCGAGCGCGAGGTCGACGGCGGCGTCGGGGTGCGCGGTGAGCGCCTGGACCTCGTCGCCGGCATTGCGGTCGACGGGGAGGGCGAGGCGGCCGGAGTATCGGCGGTTGAGGTCGTCGACGGTGTCGGCGACGATGTCTGGCCGACTTCTGCTGTCGACCTGGTCTGCGGTGATGACGTACACGCGAGCGCTCCCTTCATCAGGTCTGAGGACCTGATTCGGATCATATCAGGTCTACAGGCCTGATACCAGTGCGATCAGGGCTGTAGGCCTGATCTGCGGAGGCGCGGCGCCGCGCGATCCCGCTGATAATCTGAGTGCGTGTCCGACTCCGAAACGCTCAACGCACAGGCCAACGATCCGTCCTTCGACGACGTCTGGGATGAGCTGGTGTGGCGCGGGCTCATCCAGGTCTCCACGGATGAAGCAGCGCTCAAACAGCTCCTCGCCGGCGAGCCGGTCACCTATTACTGCGGCTTCGACCCCACCGCGGCGAGCCTGCACCTCGGCAACCTGGTGCAGCTCCTCACCATGCGCAGGCTGCAGCTCGCCGGCCACAAGCCGCTCGGCCTCGTCGGCGGCTCCACCGGCCTGATCGGCGACCCTCGGCCGAGCGCCGAGCGCACCCTGAACACCAAGGAGACGGTCTCCACCTGGGTCGGCTACCTGCAGGGCCAGGTCTCGCGCTTCCTCAGCTCCGATGGCGACAACGCGGTGCGCCTCGTCAACAACCTGGACTGGACGGCTCCGCTGTCCGCCATCGACTTCCTCCGCGACATCGGCAAGCACTTCCGCGTCGGAACCATGCTCAAGAAGGACGCGGTCGCCGCGCGCCTCAACTCGGACGAGGGCATCAGCTACACCGAGTTCAGCTACCAGATCCTGCAGGGGATGGACTTCCTCGAGCTGTACCGCGCATACGGCTGCGTGCTGCAGACGGGCGGAAGCGACCAGTGGGGCAACCTCACCAGCGGAACCGACCTGGTGCGCCGCGTCGAGCACGTCTCCGTGCACGCCATCGGCACCCCGCTCATCACCAACAGCGACGGCACCAAGTTCGGCAAGAGCGAGGGCAACGCCATCTGGCTGGATGCGACGCTCACCAGCCCGTACGCCATGTACCAGTTCTGGGTGAACACCGACGACGCGGACGTGATCGACCGCCTCAAAGTGTTCACGTTCCTCACCAGGGCCGAGATCGAGCGCCTTGAACAGGCCGTCGCCGACGAGCCGTTCAAGCGCGAGGCGCAGCGCAGGCTCGCCTACGAGGTCACCAGCCTGGTGCACGGCGCGGAGGCGACGGATGCGGCGATCGCCGCCGCCCAGGCGCTGTTCGGCCAGGGTGAGCTCACGGCACTGGATGCGTCGACGCTCGAAGCCGCGCTGCGCGAACTGCCGAACACCACCACGGCTCCGACCGCGACCATCACCCAGTCGCTGGTCGACACCGGCCTCACGTCGAGCCTCGGCGAGGCGCGTCGCGCCATCGCACAGGGCGGCGTCTACGTGAACAACACCAAGGTGGACGACGGCGACGCCGCGGTGGGCGAGCTGGTGCTCCCCGGCGGCCTCATCGTGCTCCGCCGCGGCAAGAAGACGCTCGCCGGACTGTTCGTGGAGTAGTCAGGCGCCGGTGGCGGCCGATGCCGCTGCCGCCCCTGTCGGCGTGTGCTCACGGCCCCAGGTCGCGAAGGTGCCGTTCAGCTCGTACTCGCCGATGCTGCGTTCGCGCTGCCTCGCCGGGTTGTGCGACGCGAGCGTGCGCGCGTTGCGCCAGTGCCTGTCGAGTCCGTAGCCGAGGCCGACGGCGCTCGCCCCTCCCACCTCGAACAGCTCCGTGGTCGCGTCGAGGACGATCCTCGGCAGGATCTGCTGCACCCGGAAGACGCCGAGAGCCGCCTCCCGGTATGCCGAGCTCTTGTCCTCGCGCGTGCGCAGCGTGTCGAGCTCGCGCGCGGCGGAGAGCACCAGCCTGCTCGCCGCATCCGCTGCGCTGCTGACCCGGCCGACGACCTGCTGCACGAGCGCATCGTGGCGGGGGAGCGCTTCGCCGGCGAAGCCGAAGATGCGTCGCCGGGGACGCACGAAGGCGACGGTGTCCCGTAGCGCCGCGGCGGCGATGCCCGCCTGTACGGCGAGCAGCGTGAGCTGGAAGACCGCGGCGACGTACTCGCCTGCGCCGTCGTCCTCGTCGCTCCAGGAGATCACATCGGCCGTCTCGATCGGCACGGACGTGAAGACCGTCGTGCCGCTGCCGGTGAGCGGCTGGCCGAAGCCGTCCCGGTCGTCCACGGACGACACACCGGGATGCGACGCGTCTGCGACCACGTTCACCCTGTCGTCCCCGAGCCTGGCGGTGAGGAGGATCCAGTCGGAGTAGATGCTGCCGGTGGTGTAGTACTTGGTGCCGGACAGCCGCAGCCCGTCGGCGGTCGGCTCGACCACGGCAGCCACCTCCGCCGTGTCGCTGCGCTCCGACTGGGCATTCCCGACGAGGATCCCTGAGGCGGAGCGCGCCAGCCACGCATCCGCCCACGCTCGGTTGCCGTCGATGACGAGCCCGTCGACGAAGCCGATGTGACCGCGGAACACGTGGGCGAGGTTCGGGTCGATGGCCGCGAGGTGGATGAGGCGTTCGAACAGGTCCTCCAGCGAGCCGCCGAGGCCGCCGTGCTCGACCGGGACACGCAGCGCGCCGAACCCGGCGTCGAGCAGTCTGCGCACCGGCTCGTGCAGCAGGACGCGGTCGCGCTCGCGCTCTCTGGTCGTGTCGGTGAGCTCGGAGGAGAGCTCGTCGATCGCCAGATCGAGCCCGTCGAACCGGCGGGAGAAGCGGACGCGGGGCGGGGCGGAGAGGGTTGTGGATGCAGCCATGGTCGGCGAGGTTACGCACGCTGTGCGCCGCCCGTCACCCTCCGTCGTCACGGAGCGTAAGGAACGTCACATTCCGCAATCTGGCTCGTTCGTGGCTCCTGACCGCCGCGATAGTCGTCGCTCGAACCCCTCCCTGAAAGGACGACCGATGGCATCATCGCCCCTCGATACTCTCGGCGCACGTGCGCTGAGCCGACGCAACTTCCTGGCGGCCACCGCCATCGGAATCGCGAGCGCGACGATCCTCGCAGGTTGCGCAGCAGACGGAACGCCCGTCGCCGCCACCGGCACGCGCGGCGGGACGCTGACCTACCTCGACCCGGAGATCCCGACCTCTGCGCAGGTGCAGGAGTCCGGCACCTGGCAGACCAGGGACCTCATCCAGAACCTGGCCGACCGGCTGATCAACCGCAACCCGAAGACGTTCGAGCTGGAGCCGTGGATCGCGGAGAGCTGGACGACCTCGCCGGACGGACGCGACTACACGTTCGTGATCCGAGAGGGCGTCACGTACTCGGACGGCACGCCGCTCGACGTCGCCAGCGTCAAGAAGAACTTGGAGTGGCAGGTGAACGGCGACAGCGCGAACGGCATCTCGGCGAACAGCCAGTTCCCGCGCGCCATCTCGGTCACGACCGATGTCGTCAAGCGCGAGGTGCACGTTCACCTGGACACCCCGTATGCGCCGTTCCTCAACGTGCTGACATCGTGGAGCTCCGGTCTCGTCGCCAACGCGACCATCGACGCATCCCACGACCAGCAGGTGAAGTACACCAAGCTCATCGGCAGCGGTCCGTTCCGGGTGTCGTCGGAGACCTACGGCAAGCAGTACGTGCTCGAACGCCGTGCCGACTACGCCTGGGCTCCGGCGAGCGCCAAGAACCAGGGCGAGTCGAAGCTCGACAAGATCGTCTGGATCCCGACCGAGGACGACGCGGTGCGGCTCGGCGCCGTGAAATCCGGTCAGGCCGGGATCCTGCGCTACGTCGAGCCCAAGGACGAGATCGCTCTCGCCAAGCAGAAGTTCACGATCGTCGCCAAGACGGGTGTCGGTCTTTCGAACCAGTGGTTCCTGCGCACGACGACCCCGCCGCTCGACGACATCCGCGTGCGGCAGGCGCTCTCGCACGCCATCGACCGCGAGCAGATCCTGAAGGACATCTACACCAGCAGCTGGACAGCCGCCACCAGCGTCCTCTCGCCGCACACCTTCGGCTACAAGGACGTCTCGGATGCGTTCGCCTACGACGCGAGCGCGGCGGAGAAGCTGCTCAGCGAAGCGGGCTGGACGGGCAAGGACTCGGCGGGCTACCGCACCAAGAACGGCACGAGGCTGCACCTCAAGACGTACATCGACGTGTACGACAACACCGGCAACGCGCTGTTCCAGGCCGTGCAGTCCCAGTTCAAGCAGCTCGGCATCGAGCTGGAGCTGAACAAGCTCGACTACTCGAGCTACTGGGCCAAGGCGTTCGCGGACAAGGAGGTCGGCTTCCTGCGGGTCGGCTGGCCGCATCCGGACCCCACCGTCGGCCTGGTCGAGTACTACAGCAAGGCAGGCTCGGACCTGCTCGGACTGAAGGGCTCTGACGCCACCCTGGAGAAGCTGCTCGCCGACCAGCTCACGGCCGTCGACGACGCCCAGCGATCGAGCCTCCTGCAGCAGACGCAGGACTACCTGGTCACGGAGAAGGCGTACGTGATCCCCATCCTGAACGACAGCCAGGTGTTCGTCGTCCGGCCGGGTATCACCGGATTCGAGCTGTCGGACGGGGCGCTTCCGCTGTTCTCGAACGTGAGCGTGCCGAGCTGATCATGCCGTCGTTCGGATACGTTCTCCGACGGGTCGGGCAGTCCCTCGTCGTGATCTTCATCGTGTACGCGATCACGTTCATCGCGCTGTTCGTGCTGCCGGGCGATCCGATCGACAACAAGATCAACAATCCGGTGAGCCCGCTGCCGCAGTCGACCGCGGACGGCCTGCGGGCGTACTACAACACCGACAAGCCGGCGATCGTGCAGTTCTTCCTGTCGCTCACCCGGCTGGCGCGCGGCGACCTCGGGTTCTCGCTCACCAACGGCAAGTCGGTCGCCGACCTGATCGGGCAGGCGCTCAGCCAGACGCTGCCGCTCGCCGCCCTCGCTCTGCTGTTCACGGTGGTGCTGTCGCTCGCCATCGCTCTGGCGGCGACGTTCGCGCCGTGGAAGCCGGTGCGGGATGCGGCGCGCGCCGTGCCCGTGCTGTCCATCTCATCGCCGAGCTTCCTCGTCGGATACGTGCTGATCGTCGTGTTCTCGTTCCAGCTCGGCTGGGTCTCGTCGATCACCGATCAGGGATTCGTCTCGCTCGTCCTCCCCGCGATCACGCTGGCGTTCGCGTCGAGCGGCGCGCTCAGCCAGGTGCTCATCCAGGGCCTGGGGGATGCGGCGAGCCAGCCGTTCGTGACCGTGCTGACCGCGAAGGGGGTGTCCCAGGGCGGGATCGTCCTCCGGCACGTCCTGAAGAACGGGGCCATCCCGGCGATCACGCTGCTCGCGCTGATCGTCGGAGACGTTCTCGCCGGCTCGGTGATCGTGGAGACGGTGTTCAATCGCACCGGGCTCGGCTACTTCACGTACACGAGCGTGCGCGATCAGGACACTCCCACCATCGAGGCGATCGTGCTCATCGTCTCGGCGGTGTACCTGTCGATCAACCTGATCACCGACCTCGTCTACCCTGCGCTCGACCCGCGGATCACGCAGGGCGGCGCCGGCGGTTCTGATCGAGCAGGTGGCTCCGGCGCGGAGCGTCGCAGGGCGCAGAAGAAGACGGAGGTGCCGGCATGACCGCGGAAGCGACGCTCACCCAGAAGCAGGGTGCCCGGAACACGGACCGTCGGGGCCAGGGCGACGGGAGCGGACGGCGCGCGGCGATCGCGGCGAGTCTCGCCGGGCTCGCACGCCGCCTCGGCTGGGTCGACTGGATCGCCGTCGCCCTTTTGCTCCTGCTGCTCGCCGCGCTGGTCGCGCCGGGACTGCTCGCCCACGACGACCCGCTCACGGGCGACCAGGCGAACGTGCTCGCCGCCCCGAGTGCGCAGCACTGGCTCGGTACGGACTACCTCGGCCGCGATCTGTGGTCGCGCATCGTGTTCGGCACGGGCAGGACCCTCCTCGGCTCAGCGGTCGCGGTGATCGTCGGGCTCGGCGTCGGCACGCTGCTCGGACTGATCGCGGCATCGGCAGGGGGATTCACCGACGCGGTGATCAGCCGCATCGTCGACGCGCTGCTGTCCATCCCAGGGCTGCTGCTGGCGATGGTGGTGGTGGTCTCGCTCGGCTTCGGCAGCCTGAACGCCGCCATCGCGGTCGGAGTCTCCTCCGTCGCCACCTTCACCAGGGTGATGCGGTCGCAGGTGCTGACAGTGAAGAACCTGCCGTTCGTCGAGGCGTCAGGCCACATCGGCGGCCGGCCGGGCTATGTGCTCTGGCGGCACGTGTTCCCCAACTCGTTCTCCGCCGTGCTCTCGCTAGCGGCGCTGCAGTTCGGCACGGCCATCCTGTGGATCTCCGCGCTCAGCTTCCTCGGCTACGGCGCCCCACCGCCCGAGCCGGAGTGGGGTCTGCTCGTCTCGGAGGGACGCCAGTACATCACCTCGTCCCCGTGGCTCGTGGTGTTCCCCAGCATCGCCATCGCACTGACCGTGTGGGCGATCAACCAGCTCAGCAACACCGCGAGGAACGGACGGAACCGTGACTGAACACGACGCAGCACCCCTGCTCCAGGTCACCGACCTGCGCATCGCATACCGGAGCGGCCGCGCGGAGACCGAGGTCGTCCACGGCGTCGGCTTCGACCTCGCCCGCGGCGAGACCCTGGCCCTCGTCGGCCAGTCCGGCTCTGGAAAGACCACCATCGCCCGCGCCGTCTCCGGCCTCCTGCCCGACGCTGGACGGGTCACAGCGGGGCGCGTCGTGCTGGACGGCACGGACGTCACCGCGTTCCGTCCGAAGGATTGGCGACCGCTGCGAGGCACCACGATCGGCTACGTGCCCCAGGACCCGCTCAGCTCGCTCGACCCTCTGCAGCGCATCGGCGGTCAGCTCGCGGAGGCGATCAGGGTGGGCAGGCACGGCATCGCCCGCGCCGAGGTCAGGACGCGGGCGATCGACCTGCTCGACCGCGTCGGCATCCCGAACCCGGAGGAACGTCTCTCGTCGTACCCGCACGAGCTGTCAGGCGGCCAGTTGCAGCGCGTCCTGATCGCCATCGCCATCGCGGCCGACCCCGCCTTCCTGATCGCGGACGAGCCGACCAGCGCGCTCGACGTCACGGTGCAGAAGCGCATCCTCGACCTCATCGACGAGCTCCGCGCCGAACGCGGCCTCGGTGTTCTCTTCATCACGCACGACCTGGCGCTCGCCTCGGAGCGCAGCGACCACGTCGCCGTGCTGAACGGCGGCGACCTGCTGGAACACCGCAGGGTGGAGCACCTCCTTACCGGGGCGCAGCACGAGTACACCCAGCGGCTGTTCTCCGACGTGCCGGCCGCGACGCCCGGAAAGTACACGCACCTGCGGCTGGTCGGCAGGGACGAGCAGCCACCCGTCGTCAGCCTGCGCGAGCTCGGCAAGGTGTTCCCTTCCCGTTCGGCGAAGGGCGACGGGGTCACGGCGCTCGACGGGGTGACGCTCGATGTCGCAGCTGGAGCCGTGCACGCGATCGTGGGGGAGTCCGGCTCCGGCAAGACGACGCTCGCGCGGATCGTCGCCGGGATCACGCCGTACACGTCTGGCACGGTCTCGGTGCACGGCCACGAACGGCCCAGGGAGGCTTCCGCCTTCAACGAGCGGCCGGAGGACCTGCTCCTCGTCTACCAGAACGCGCTCGCCGCGGTGGACCCGCGGTTCACGGTCGAGCAGATCATCGCCGAACCGCTCAGGATCGGCGGGAAAGGGAACGGTGGCTCGTCCCGCGCGCGGCGCTCCAGGGTCATCGACGCCCTCGACTCCGTCGCGCTCCCGCAGACCGTTCTCGGCCGCAGGGCGAGCGAGCTGTCCGGCGGCCAGCGGCAACGCGTCGCCCTCGCCCGCAGCCTCGTCGTGGCCCCGCGCATCCTGGTGCTGGACGAACCGACGTCGGCGCTGGACGTGACGGTGCAGTCGCAGATCATCGACCTGCTGTTCGACCTCAGGACGGCGCACGATCTCACCTACCTCTTCATCTCGCACGACCTCGGCCTGGTGGAGCAGATCGCCGACCACGTCTCCGTGCTCAGCCGCGGCGTACTGGTCGAGTCAGGGCCGGCCGGGGACCTGCTGGCGAACCCGCAGCACCCGTACACGCAGGAGCTGCTGGCGGCCGTGCCGGGGAGGGAACTCTTCGAACGGAGCGCAGTCGCGTACCGTTGACAGCATGGAAGCGACAGACAGGGTTGAGGACGGGCTCGTCTCCCGCCTCACCGTGATCGAGGAGCAGGCGCTCGACGCGCGGGCGGAAGCGTACGCGCAGGTGCACGACGAACTGCGCGAACAGCTCGAGGGCGGCGACGTGCAGCGTGGCTGAATCCCGGCTGGATATTGCACTCGCCGCCCGAGGTCTCGCCCGATCGCGCACGCACGCGGCGACGGTCATCTCCGAAGGTCTGGTGACGGTGGACGGCGTTCCTGTGACGCGTGCATCGCACAAGGTGAGAGACGAGCAGGTCGTCGAGGTCGCCGGCGCCGACCACTACGTGAGCCGTGGCGCCCACAAGCTCGTCGGGGCACTGGATGCGTTCGGCATCGACGTCGCAGGACGGGTCGCGCTGGACGCCGGCGCATCCACGGGCGGGTTCAGCCAGGTGCTGCTGGAGCGCGGCGCCGCCAGGGTGATCGCCGTCGATGTCGGCCACGGCCAGCTCTCCCCGCTGATCGCGGGCGACGAGCGACTGACGTCGTTCGAGGGCGTCAACGTGCGCACGCTCACCGCGAGCAGCCTCGCCGGGTTGCTCGGCGATGACGTGCGGCCGGACCTCGTGGTCGGCGACCTCTCGTTCATCTCCCTGACGCAGGTGCTCCCCGCTCTCGCAGAGACGGCGGCGGACGGCGCCGACTTCGTGCTGCTGGTCAAGCCGCAGTTCGAGGTGGGACGCACGGGCATCAAAGAGGGGATCGTGCGCGACGCCGGACTCCGCTCCGACGCCGTGACCAGCGTGCTCTGGGCCGCGCACGACCTCGGACTCGGCACGAAGGGTTTCGTCGCATCGCCGATCGCCGGCAGCCAGGGCAACCGTGAGTACCTGGTCTGGCTGAGCGCGTCAGGGACCAACCCGACCGAGTGGCTGGCCGAGGTGCAGTCGGCAACGACGCACTGACCGGCCGGCTCGATCGGCACGGCTCTCCACAGCCTGAGAGCTTTCCCCAACCTGTCGCGCGCTCACACAGACGTGCGGAAAACCGACAGAATGGGAAGACCGGATTCCACCACCAGAACGGAGCGTGACGCCAATGGATGCACCCGCCAGGTACATCCTCGTCGTCGCGCACACCGGTCGCCAAGATTCCCTCGAAGCAGGAGTGCAGGTCTGCACTCAGCTCATCGCGGCGGGCGTCGTGCCCGTGCTCAGCGAGGACGAACGGCGCGACGTGCTCGCCGCCAACCCGAGTTTCGACGACGTGGCCGTGCTCGGCGTCGACGTGCAGCCGAACGAGCTGGAGCTCGTCATCGTGCTGGGCGGCGACGGCACCATCCTGCGCGCAGCAGAGCTGATCAGGGGGTGCTCCGCTCCGCTGCTCGGCATCAATCTCGGCCACGTCGGTTTCCTCGCCGAGAGCGAGCGGGACGACCTGGCCCTCGCCGTCGCCCGTGGACTGGCCAAGGACTACGAGGTCGAGGAGCGCATGACGCTCTCCGCGCGGGTCAAGCTCGGCAAAGAGGTCGTCTACGAGAGCTGGGCGCTCAACGAGGCGACGGTCGAGAAGGCGAGCCGCGAGCGGATGCTCGAAGTGGTGATCGAGGTGGACGGCCGTCCGATGTCGAGCTTCGGCTGCGACGGCGTCGTGATGTCGACGCCGACCGGATCGACGGCATACTCCTTCTCCGCAGGCGGTCCCGTGGTCTGGCCCGGCGTCGCCGCTCTGCTGCTCGTGCCGCTCAGCGCGCACGCCCTGTTCGCGCGCCCCCTGGTGGTCGACGCGGACTCGTCGCTCGCCGTCGAGCTGCTCGACCGAACCGGTGGCGCTGGCATCCTCTGGTGCGACGGCCGCCGCGCGTTCGACCTTCCGCCCGGCGCGCGCGTCGTGGTGCGCAGGTCGCCCATCCCCGTGCGCCTCGCCCGCCTGCATCCCGGTCCGTTCACCGACAGGCTCGTGCACAAGTTCAACCTTCCCGTCACCGGATGGAGGGGACCGGCCGACCGTGACTGAGAACCGTGGTGGGATCGAGGAGATCTCGATCAAAGACCTGGGCGTGATCGCCGACGCCTCCCTGCCGCTCGGCCCCGGATTCACGGCGATCACCGGTGAGACGGGCGCAGGCAAGACGATGGTCGTCTCCGCACTCGGGCTGCTGCTCGGGGAGCGCGCGGACACCGGAGCCGTGCGGCTCGGCAGCGCGCAGGCCTGGGTGGAGGGCCGCTGGCGCATCGCGGAGTCGAGCGACGTGGTCGAGCGGGTGCGCGACGCAGGGGGAGACGTCGACCCCCTCGGCGGCGGAGGCGCTGAGCTGGTGCTCACGCGCTCCGTGTCGGCGGAGGGGCGATCGCGCGCGGTCGTCGGCGGACGCAGCGCGCCGGTGAGCGTGCTCACCGAGCTCGGAGGGCAACTCGTCGTGGTGCACGGGCAGTCCGATCAGATCCGGCTGCGGTCTGCCGTCGCCCAGCGGGAGGCCCTCGACCGGTTCGCCGGGCCGGACTTCGCCGCCGCCGTCGAGGCGTACGCGCAGGTCTTCCACCGCTGGCGAGACAACCGCTCGGAGCTCGACGAGCTGGTGGCCGACCAGGACAGGCGTGCCAGGGAGGCGGAGGATCTGCGCATCGCGATGGCGGAGATCGAGGCCGTCGCTCCTCAGCCAGGCGAGGACGACGAACTGGCCGAGCGCGCGGAGCGGCTGTCGAACCTCGAAGAGCTGCGCCTGGCGGCGGCCAGCGCCAGGGAGCTGCTCTCGGCCGAGGAGTCGGAGGGCGCGGACGCCCTCGGCCTCCTCGACAGCGCGAGGCGGCACCTGGAGCGCGTCTCCGAGCACGACCACGCGCTCGGCACGGTGGCTGAGGCCGTCGCGAACGCCAACTACCTGATCTCCGATGTCGCCGCCCAGCTCTCCACCTACCTCGCGACGCTCGACACGGACGGCGCACGCGAGCTCGAACTGGTGCAGGACAGGCGCGCAGAGCTCGCCACCCTCGTGCGCAAGTACGGCCCGACGCTCGACGATGTGATCGGCGCGCTCGACTCCGGCAGCTCCCGGCTGCTCGAACTCGACGGCGACTCCGACAGGATCGAGGAGCTGCGCGCGGAGGTCGAGGCCGACGCCGCGCTCGCCACCGAACTCGCAGAGGGGCTGAGCGCACAGCGGCGGTCGGCGGCCGAGCGGCTGAGCACGGCCGTCTCCGACGAGCTGACCGCCCTCGCGATGGCGGATGCGCGCGTCGTGGTCGAGGTCATCCAGCGCGAGGAGTTCACGGCGGCAGGACGCGACCAGGTGTCGATCCTGCTCCAGCCGCACTCCGGCGCAGAGCCGCGGCCGCTCGGCAAGGGCGCGTCCGGGGGAGAGCTCTCCCGGGTGATGCTCGCGATCGAGGTCGTCATCGCGGGAACCGACCCCGTTCCCACCTTCATCTTCGACGAGATCGACGCCGGCGTCGGCGGCGCGGCCGCCATCGAGATCGGCCGCAGGCTCGCCAAGCTCGCGGAGAGCTCGCAGGTGATCGTCGTGACGCACCTCGCGCAGGTCGCCGCGTTCGCTGGCAACCACCTCACGGTGGTGAAGGGCAGCGACGGCTCTGTGACCGCATCCAGTGTGCGGCAGCTGGGCGGAGACGAGCGAATCGCTGAGATGGCCAGGCTGCTCTCCGGCCTGCCGGACTCTGAGAGCGGGCTGGCGCACGCGCGCGAGTTGGTGGAGATGGCCGGGTCCGCAGGGTGATAGGATAAAAGCCCGTGGTGGATAAATCAGACGCGGGCATTTCGAACGGCATTACCAAGCACATTTTCGTGACGGGTGGTGTCGTTTCTTCGTTGGGCAAGGGTCTTACAGCGGCCAGCCTCGGCAACCTTCTCACTGCTCGCGGCCTCCGTGTCGTGATGCAGAAACTCGATCCGTACCTCAACGTCGACCCTGGAACGATGAACCCGTTCCAGCACGGCGAGGTCTTCGTCACGGACGACGGCGCGGAGACGGACCTCGACATCGGTCACTACGAGCGCTTCCTCGACATCAACCTCGGCCAGTCGGCCAACGTGACGACGGGGCAGATCTACTCGAACGTCATCGCCAAGGAGCGCAGGGGGGAGTACCTCGGTGACACGGTGCAGGTCATCCCGCACATCACCGACGAGATCAAGCGCAGGATGCGCCTGCAGGCACAGCCTGGGCCGGACGGCGAGCCGGCGCCGGACGTCATCATCACCGAGATCGGCGGAACGGTCGGCGACATCGAGTCGCAGCCGTTCATCGAGTCGGCCAGGCAGGTGCGCCACGAGCTCGGCCGCAAGAACTGCTTCTTCGTCCACGTCTCGCTGGTGCCGTTCATGAACGCCTCCGGCGAGCAGAAGACCAAGCCGACCCAGCACTCCGTCGCCGCCCTGCGCTCCATCGGCATCCAGCCGGATGCGCTGGTGCTCCGCAGCGACCGCCCGGTCTCCGAGTCCAACAAGCGCAAGATCGCGCTGATGTGCGACGTGGACGAGTCCGCCGTGGTCAACGCGGTCGACGTGCCGAGCATCTACGACATCCCCACGATGCTGCACGACCAGGGCCTCGACGCATACATCATCGACCAGCTCGGCCTCGACAAGGCGGACGAGGTCAACTGGGACGGCTGGAGCGAACTGCTCGACGCCGTGCACGATCCCAAGCACGAGGTCACGATCGGCCTGGTCGGCAAGTACATCGACCTGCCGGATGCGTACCTCTCCGTCACCGAGGCGCTGCGCGCCGGCGGTTTCGCGCATAACACCAAGGTGCACCTCAAGTGGATCGCCTCCGACGAGTGCCAGACCCCGGAGGGTGCGGCAGCCCAGCTCGCCGACGTCGACGCGATCTGCGTGCCCGGCGGCTTCGGCGTCCGCGGCATCGAGGGCAAGCTCGGCGCGCTGCGGCTCGCCCGTGAGAACGGCATCCCCGCCCTCGGCCTGTGCCTCGGGCTCCAGTGCATGGTGATCGAGTATGCCCGCAACGAGGCCGGTCTCGCGGGAGCGTCGTCGTCGGAGTTCGACCCGGACACCGAGTTCCCGGTCATCGCCACGATGGCGGAGCAGGTGGAGATCATCGCGGGCGGCGACCTCGGCGGCACCATGCGACTCGGCCTCTACCCTGCGCTCCTCGCAGAAGGCTCGATCGTGTCAGAGCTCTACGGCGCCCCCGAGGCGTCCGAGCGCCACCGCCACCGCTACGAGGTGAACAACAACTACCGCGAGCAGATCGCGGACGCAGGGCTCTGGTTCTCCGGAACATCGCCGGATGGCCACCTGGTCGAGTACGTCGAGCTGCCGCGCGACGTGCACCCGTTCTATGTCGGCACCCAGGCGCACCCAGAGCTGCGGTCGCGCCCGAACCGCGCGCACCCGCTGTTCCGCGGGCTCGTCGGCGCCGCCCTCGACCGGCAGAAGGCCAGCATGCTGTTCGAAGTGGCCGCGGACGCCTGATGGCGGCCGAGGCGCAGCCTGCAGAGGTCCCGTCGATGGACGAGCTCACCGACGACCCGTTCTCTCCCGAGATCGTGTCGTCGGAGACGGTGTTCACCGGTCGCGTCTGGGACGTGCGCCACGAGACGTTCCGCTACAACGGCGATGTGATCGGCCGTGACTTCGTGGACCACACCGGCGCGGTCGCCGTGCTCGCGCTGGACGACGAGGACAGGGTGCTGCTGATCAAGCAGTACCGGCATCCCGTGCGGTATCGCGACTGGGAGATCCCGGCCGGTCTGCTCGACGTACGTGGAGAGCATCCCCTGGATGCGGCCAAGCGCGAGCTGGCGGAGGAGGCAGACGTCGAGGCCGACGAGTGGAACGTGCTGTCCGAGTTCTACACGAGCCCAGGAGGCAGCGACGAGGCGATCAGGATCTACCTCGCCCGCGGGCTGCGACCCACCGCAACGGCGTTCGACCGTTTCGACGAGGAGGCGGACATCGAGGTGCGCTGGGTGCCGCTCGACGACGCGGTGGATGCGGTGCTCGACCGGCGCATCCAGAACCCGTCGCTGACCATCGGCGTGCTGGCGGCGCAGCTCGGCAGGCAGAGCGGCTGGGCGAAGCTCGGCGCGGCGGACCTGCCGTGGCCGCGGCACCCGAAGCTCGGCGCATGACGGTCGAGACGGTCGCGGATTCGTACCTGCGGCACGTCTCGATCGAGCGCGGCCTGTCGGCGAACACGGTCGCAGCGTACCGCCGCGATCTCGGCGTGTACGCGGAGTGGCTGACCTCCCGCGACGTGACGGACCCCGCGGACATCACCACGCCGATGATCTCCGAGTTCACCGTGCACCTCGGCTCGCGCGCCGAGTCGCCCCTGACCTCGTCGTCGCTCGCCAGGATGCTCTCCACGGTGCGCGGCTTCCACCGCTTCCTGCTCGACGAGGGCGTGGTCGAGGTGGATGTCGCGCACGAGGTGAAGCCGCCGAAGCTCGCCAGCCGCCTGCCGAAGGCGATCAGCGTCGACCAGGTGTCCGCCCTGCTCGCGGCGACGGACGGCGATGACATCGCGGCGCTGCGCGACAAGGCGCTGCTCGAACTGCTCTACGCGACGGGGGCCCGTGTCAGCGAGGCGGTGAACCTCAACGTGGACGACGTGATCGACGACGACATCGTGCGTCTCACCGGCAAGGGAAGCAAGCAGCGGATCGTCCCGCTGGGCAGCTACGCCAGGGCGGCCATCGACACCTACCTGGTGCGTGCGCGCCCTGCGCTCTCGCTGAAGGGCAGGGCGACCCCTGCACTGTTCCTCGGGATGCGCGGGGCCAGGCTCTCGCGCCAGAACGCCTGGCTGATCATCCGGGCAGCGGCCGAGCGCGCCCAGCTCGGCGTCGAGGTCTCTCCGCACACGCTGCGGCACTCCTTCGCCACGCACCTGCTCGCGGGAGGCGCGGACGTGAGGGTCGTGCAGGAACTGCTCGGCCACTCGTCGGTGGCGACCACGCAGATCTACACGCTCGTCACCGCCGACACCCTGCGCGACGTGTACACCTCCGCGCATCCACGTGCCCGCTGACCGCACGAGTCGTGCGAAACGCGCGGTCCCGACGCGCTGCACCGCACGTTCTGCACGAACCGAGAGGCTGCTGACAGCGGCGGTGCGCCCCGCGAGATGGGGGTTGCGTCGGTAGGATGGGCAACTGACGTAAGTCAGCGACAAAAGGGACGAGGAACACGCAGGTGACGCGCAACGACGAGGTCAGAACCCAGCTTCCGGGCATGGATGACGCATCCCTCGCCGTGCCGCTCGGCCCGACGGGCCGCCCGTTGCGGTCGTTCCCCGTTCCCGCTCCGCTCAAGGGTCACGGGCCAGCGCGCATCATCGCGCTGTGCAACCAGAAGGGCGGCGTCGGAAAGACGACGACCAGCATCAACCTGGGCGCCACCCTCGCCGAGTACGGCCGCCGCGTGCTGGCCGTCGACTTCGACCCGCAGGGCGCGCTGTCCGCGGGGCTCGGAGCGCAGACGCACGACGTCACCACCATCTATGACCTGCTGCTGTCGCGTTCGAAGGACCCGGCGGAGGCGATCCAGAAGACCGGCGTTCCCGGGCTCGACATCATCCCGGCCAACATCGACCTGTCCGCAGCAGAGGTGCACCTCGTCAACGAGGTCGCCCGCGAGCAGATCCTGGCCAGCGTGCTGCGCAAGGTCAGCGGCGACTACGACGTGATCCTGATCGACTGCCAGCCGTCGCTCGGCATCCTCACGGTGAACGCGCTGACCGCGGCGCACGGCGTGCTCATCCCGCTGGAGTGCGAGTACTTCGCGCTCCGCGGCGTCGCCCTGCTGATCGAGACCATCGACAAGGTGCGCGAGCGCCTGAACCCTGCGATCGAGCTCGACGGCATCCTCGCCACCATGTACGACTCCCGCACGCTGCACTCCCGCGAGGTCCTGGAGAGGGTCGTCGACGCCTTCGGCGACCGGGTGCTCGAGACGGTCATCTCGCGCACGGTCAAGTTCCCGGACGCATCCGTCGCAGCCACCCCGATCACGCAGTTCGCGCCGGAGCACTCCGCGGCGGAGGCGTACCGCCAGCTGGCGAGGGAACTGATCGCGCGTGGCGCCGTCGCCTAGCGCCACCGGGAGCGAGGACGCCGCAGACGGTCAGGTGGCTGAAGCCCAGGAGGCCGTCCAGCCCGCGACGTTCCGCGTCGCCCTCGGCGCGTTCGAGGGGCCGTTCGACCTCCTGCTGTCGCTGATCACCAAGCACGAGCTCGACATCACCGAGATCTCGCTGAGCCGGGTCACGGACGAGTTCATCGCCTACCTCCGCGCGCTCGACTCCGAGGACAGCCTCGACGAGGCGAGCGAGTTCCTGCTCGTCGCCGCCACCTTGCTCGACCTCAAGGTGGCTGGGCTCCTCCCGCAGGGAGAGCTGGTGGATGCGGAGGACGTCGCGCTGCTCGAAGCCCGCGACCTGCTGTTCGCGCGGCTGCTGCAGTACCGCGCCTTCAAGGAGGCATCGTCGTGGTTCCAGGCGGGCATGGAGGTGGAGGCCACCAGGCACACGCGCACCGTGCGGCTGGAGGACAAGTACCGGCAGCGCACGCCGGAGCTGGTCTGGACTCTGACCGCGGACGACTTCGCCGCCATCGCCACCCTCGCGCTCACTCCGCGGGAGATCCCCGTCGTCGGACTCGACCACCTGCACGCTCCGCTGGTGAGCATCAGGGAGCAGGCAGCCCTCGTGGTGGGGATGCTGCGGTCGGGGGAGACCGTGACGTTCCGGCAGCTCGTGGCGGGGGCAGACCTCAAGGGC
>Ga0153994_1000170_pt1 | contig 22624 bp, 22 predicted proteins | sample TSNC078MetaG_FD_104735 | JGI IMG/M metagenome (GOLD analysis project Ga0153994, IMG submission 104735) | Attine ant fungus gardens microbial communities from North Carolina, USA - TSNC078 MetaG | ecosystem: Host-associated > Fungi > Mycelium > Unclassified | place: USA: North Carolina, Lumber...
TCGTGGCGTGCCCCGTCCCGATGATCCGTGCGGACACGGTTATCGCCGCACCGACGCCGCAGATAGGCTCGCGCCGAAGGTGCTCCGGATGCGCATATGTCCGGAGCGGCATACACGGCACGGGAGGCACACATGACGGCGACGGCGAACCAGGTCCGGCAGTACGGCTGGGTGCGGCATCTGCTGCCCCGCATCGTGATCGGAGCGCTCATCGCTGCCGCGCTGGTGGGCGTGTACGCGGTGGTGATCGGCCGGTTCGACGAGACCTGCTGGCGGCTGATCGGCACGATCGCGCTGCTGGTGTTCTTCTCCCTGGTGTCCTGGTACGACGCCGATGTGTCCGCCAGGCGAGCGGCCTGGTTCGGCGTGGTGAGCGTGATCACGTCCGCGTACCTGCTGATGGCGGGGCTGGCGAAGATCTGGGTGCCCGTCGCGGTCAACCCGGACGACCCGTTCGCGCACGGCCCGTGGTGGGAGCCGTTCGCGTGGATCGCCCTGGTGATCGTGACGCGTCTCGGGCTCCTGCACATCCACCTGGTCCTGAACACGCAGCGGCGCTTCACCGGCCCGGTGATGAGCAAGGTCACCGTGGCGACGCTGCTCCTCGTCGCGCTGCTCACCCTCGGGCTGTCCGTTCCGCTCGCGCTGCCGAGCGTCGACTTCGGCGAGACGTATTGGCGCCTGCTGGCGGTGGTGGCGATCCTGGATGCGCTCGGCACCATCCTGATCCCGCTCACGTACACACTCTTCGGGCCGAAGAGGGAGCGGCCGCAGCCGTGGCCGCCCCAGCAGCCGGGCGCGTTCGCGCAGCCGGCGGCGTACGGGTCCGCGCCAGTGCAGGGCGCTGCGGCGCAGTTCGCCCCGCCCGGCGCGCAGTTCGCCCCGCCAGCGGCGGCGCACGCCACCCCGACCTCGTTCGCCGAGGCGCCAGGCGCACCAGGATTCCCGGCCGCAGGTGCGTTCGCCCCCACCGCGGCGGCTGCTGCGTCCCCGGCCGTGTCCTCGGTCCCGGCTTCGACCGCTGCCCCCGCCGCATTCCAGATCCCCACCGCAACCCCGCCGACCACTGCAACCCCGCCGACCGCCGCGTACCCGCGGCTCGACGCGGCCGGAGGCCTCCGGCTGGAGTGGCCGCGCTACATCAGCGGTCAGCCGCTCCCAGCGTCGTCGGACGGCTCTCCCGACTTCACCGGTGTCGTCGGCTACTGACGCTCACGAGATGCCAGTATCTGCGGCCGTTCATGCGATCGGCGCAACAGATACTGGCATCTCGCCGTTCATGGCGGCGCGGGCTGGGGATGACGGTGTGGATAAGGCACGGCAGGGAACGGCAGGGCAGAAGTGCGCAGGGCAGGGACGCGCAGCGCAGGGCAGAAGAGCGCAGCGCAGGGACGCGCAGGGCAGGTCCCGAAGCGGCGGCTAGATCGCGATCGGCAGCGTGTACTGGGTGCCGCCCTTGCCGCGCACCTGCCGGTGCAGGCTCTCCATCGTGATGTCGAGCTGGTTGGCCTTCACCGCGGCGTCGGTGAGGTCACGGAGCAGTTCCTCCGGCACCTCGCCGTCGTACTTGTAGTAGATCTTGTGCTCCAGGCTGGCCCAGAAGTCCATCGCGACGGTGCGGATCTGGATCTCGACAGGAACAGCGATCGGTCCGTCCGACAGGAAGACCGGCACCTCCACGATCGCGTGCAGGCTCTTGTACCCGTTGGCCTTGGGATGCCCGATGTAGTCCTTCACGCGCAGCACGTTGACGTCCGCCTGCGCCGACAGCAGCTCGAACACGTGGTACACGTCGGAGACGAAGCTGCAGACGATGCGGATGCCCGCGATATCGGTGATCGACTCGCGGATCGCGTCGAACGACGGGTCGCACTGCTTGCGGATGATCTTCTGCTCGATGCTCTCCGCCGACTTGAGGCGGCTGGTGATGTGCTCGATCGGGTTGTAGTCGTGGAGCTCGGCGAATTCCTCGCGGAGGATCGACACCTTGGTCGAGATCTCGTCGATGCCGAACTTGTAGGGCATGATGAACCGCGCGAAGTCCGTGCGGAACGCCTGCACCTCGTCGAGCGTCGCCGCGTCGATGTTCTGCAGCGCTTCGATGGCGCGCGACGACAGCAGCGGTCCGTTGTGATCGACGGGAAGGGACTCCGAATCCATGAACAGCACGCTATCGACGGTCCTTGTGGAGGCGGTGTGAATTCGGGGCACACCGGCATCCCATACGAATCCCAGTGGGGCGATCCGCGCTGCAACGAGGCGCTGATCGTGCGCGGTGAGGACCCGGCAACGCTGCACGACTGGGCGCGGGACGGGTACGCGTCCGCCGGCGAGTATCGGTACTGGGCGCGCAATGTGTGCGGGCTGGCCTGCCTGCGCTCCGTGATGCGCGTCTGGCGTCCGGCGGCGGCGGATGCGACGATGCGCGACCTGATCGACGGCGCGACGGCGGCGGGCGCGCTGATCCCGGAGGCCGACACCGTCCGCGGGCTCTACTACCGCCCGTTCCTGTCCTGGATCGCCGCCGCGTTCGAGCTGGACGGCGAGGTGGTGGAGGGGTCGACAGCTCGCGAGCACTTCGAGCCCATCAGGCAGGCATCCACGAGGCGGGGCGTCGTCGCCATCGCGTCTGTCACGCCCGAGATCCGCTATCCGGAGCGGCAGAACGACCGGGTCGGCGGCCATCTCGTCCTCGTGCACGGCTTCGACGGCGAAACGGTCTCGTTCCACAACCCGTCGGGGATCGGCGCGACGGCAGCGGATGCGTCCCTCCCGGTCGACGACTTCCAGCGCTTCTACGCCGGGCGGGGGATGCTCGTCCGACGCTGAGCGCTCACGGCGCGCTCACGGCGCGCTCGCGTGCCCGGTCGCCGTCACGGCACGTCGCCCGGCAGGAACAGCACCTCGATCGGCTTCTCGAACAACCGCGAGATGCGGAACGCCAGCGGAAGGGACGGGTCGTACTTCCCCGTCTCCAGCGCGACCACTGTCTGCCGCGAGACCTCCAGCCGCTCGGCGAGGACGGCCTGCGTCCATCCGCGCTGCTCGCGCTCGGCGCGCATGATGTTCTCCATCAGGTGGTCGGAGCCCCGGTCACGAGATTGATGCCCTCCCAGGACAGAACTCCGGCGATCGAGATGATCCATCCACCGTTCGGCACGTCGAGCCCGGCCGAACCGAGAGTGCCGATCGTGATCGCGGCGAGCATCGCGACGGTGAAGCCGACCGCCAGGCCGGGGAAGAACAGCTTGCGCTGGTACTCGTCCATCTTCCGCACGCGCAGCACGATCGTGACCACCATCCACACCGCGACGAGCAGCGGGAGGAAGGCCAGCGGCACGCGCCACGGGGTGTTGGCGTGGCCCCAGGTGGCCAGCGCGAAACTGGCGAGCAGGAAGCAGACCGCCGCCACCCGCATCTGGATGCGGAAGGCACGTTGCCGTCGCAGCTCCGTAGGGGACTCGCCCCCGGAGTCAAGGTCGCTTGTCATGGCTCGATCGTAGAAACGCCGTGCGACCGAGTCAAGGAAACTTGTCATCTCTCGCAGATTTCGGGAATGAACGGCCCCTCTCCAAAGTTGAGTCAAGTGTGCTCAAGTTTTGGATCCTCGGCTTGACAGGTTCAGCAGCGGATGTAACACTTGAGTCGTCGGGACTCAACTCTTGACCCCAGATCTTTCAGCCACACCGTCAGCAACAAAAGGAGAAAGCACATATGTCACGTGCAGTAGGAATCGACCTCGGAACCACGAACTCCGTCGTCTCCGTCCTCGAGGGTGGCGAGCCCACCGTCATCGCCAACGCGGAGGGCTTCCGCACCACCCCGTCGGTCGTCGCGTTCACCAAGGACGGCGAGGTGCTCGTCGGCGAGACCGCCAAGCGCCAGGCCGTCACCAACGTCGACCGCACCATCGCGTCCGTCAAGCGCCACATGGGCACAGACTGGACGGTCGACATCGACGGCAAGAAGTACACGCCGCAGGAGATCTCGGCGCGCATCCTCGCCAAGCTCAAGAGGGACGCGGAGCAGTACCTCGGCGACACCGTCACGGATGCGGTCATCACCGTTCCCGCGTACTTCAACGACGCAGAGCGCCAGGCCACCAAGGAGGCCGGTGAGATCGCGGGCCTCAACGTGCTCCGCATCATCAACGAGCCCACCGCGGCCGCGCTCGCATACGGCCTCGACAAGGGCAAGGAAGACGAGCTCATCCTGGTCTTCGACCTCGGTGGCGGAACGTTCGACGTCTCCCTCCTCGAGGTGGGCAAGGACGACGACTTCTCGACCATCCAGGTCCGCGCCACCGCCGGTGACAACCGCCTCGGTGGAGACGACTGGGACCAGCGCATCGTCGAGTGGCTCATCAAGCGCTTCAAGGACTCGACCGGTGTCGACGTCTCCAAGGACAAGATCGCGCTGCAGCGCCTCAAGGAAGCTGCAGAGCAGGCCAAGAAGGAGCTGTCGTCGAGCATGTCGACGAGCATCCAGCTGCCGTACCTCTCGCTCACCGAGAACGGCCCGGCCAACCTCGACGAGACGCTCACCCGCGCCCAGTTCGAGCAGATGACCAGCGACCTCCTCGACCGCACCAAGAAGCCGTTCCAGGACGTCATCCGCGAGGCCGGCATCAAGGTGTCCGACATCGCGCACGTGGTGCTCGTCGGCGGTTCCACCCGCATGCCGGCCGTGAGCGAGCTGGTGAAGCAGGAGACCGGTGGACAGGAGCCCAACAAGGGCGTCAACCCTGACGAGGTCGTCGCCGTCGGCGCCGCCCTCCAGGCCGGTGTCCTCAAGGGAGAGCGCAAGGACGTCCTCCTCATCGACGTCACCCCGCTGAGCCTCGGCATCGAGACCAAGGGCGGCATCATGACGAAGCTGATCGACCGCAACACCGCGATCCCGACCAAGCGCAGCGAGACCTTCACGACCGCGGACGACAACCAGCCGTCCGTCGCCATCCAGGTCTTCCAGGGCGAGCGCGAGTTCACCCGCGACAACAAGCCGCTCGGCACGTTCGAGCTCACCGGTATCGCCCCGGCTCCCCGCGGCATCCCGCAGGTCGAGGTCACCTTCGACATCGACGCGAACGGCATCGTGCACGTGTCCGCCAAGGACAAGGGCACGGGCAAGGAGCAGTCGATGACGATCACCGGCGGCTCGTCGCTGCCGAAGGACGACATCGAGCGCATGGTGCGCGAGGCCGAAGAGCACGCCGCCGAGGACAAGAAGCGTCGTGAGACCGCCGAGACCCGCAACACGGCCGAGCAGCTCGCATACTCGATCGAGAAGCTGATCAAGGACAACGAGGACAAGCTCCCCGAGGACGTCAAGAACGAGGTCCAGGGCGACGTCGACGCGCTGAAGACCGCGCTCGCCGGAGACGACGAGGACGCAGTCAAGACCGCGTACGACAAGCTCAACGCGAGCCAGCAGAAGCTCGGAGAGGCGATCTACTCGTCCGCTCAGGCCGACGCGACCGCCGGTGAGCAGGCTCCTGCCGGTGACCAGCCCGCCGAGGAGAACTCGGACGAGGACGTCATCGACGCAGAGGTCGTCGAAGACGAGGAGAAGAAGTAACGATGTCGGACCAGAACCCCAACGGGCAGGGCGAAGACCCTGAGCGCGAGGAGCCGATCATCCGCGACAAGCGGAAGATCGACCCCGAGACCGGCAAGGTTCGGCAGCCGCAGGCCGGGCAGGATGGCCAGGACGGCGACGGTCAGGACGCCGGCGCAGCTTCCGGAGACGGAAGCGGCGCCGGCCCCGACCTCGCCCACGAGGAGCTCGTCGACGTCGGCCCGGCCGACGGGGACGACCTCGGGTCCCTCCTCTCCGACGACGACCTGGATCTGCTCAGCGGCCAGTCGACGGCGGACCAGCTCGCGGCGGAGCGACTCGCCGATCTCCAGCGGGTCACCGCGGAGTACGCGAACTATCGCAAGCGCACAGAGTCCAACCGCGAGCTCGAGCGGGAACGTGCGGTCGGCGACACGGTGAAGGGGCTCCTTCCCGTGCTCGACGACCTCGACCGTGCTGAGAAGCACGGCGACCTCGAAGAGGGCAGCGCGTTCGCCACGATCGCGGCCAAGCTGCGCACCACGGTGGAACGTCTCGGCCTCACGCCGTACGGCGAGAAGGGCGAGCCGTTCGATCCGCAGATCCACGAGGCGATCTTCCAGCAGCCGACCCCCGGTGTGACGGTGGACACCATCGCCGACGTGGTCGAGACGGGCTACCGGCTCGGCTCCACCACGGTGCGGGTGGCGAAGGTCGTCGTCGCGGTTCCGGCCTGACCCTCGACAGCCGGATGCACGTGACACGCGAAGCGGCGGGATACGCATCCCGCCGCTTCCGTGACGCGCGCCACGAATACATGCAGACTTCATACACACGACCACAGGCTTAGGAAGGAGGCGCCATGGCAAGCCAGGACTGGTTCGACAAGGACTTCTACAAGGTTCTCGGCGTCTCCAAAGACGTCACCCCAGCGGAGCTGAAGAAGGTCTACCGCAAGCTCGCGCGCAAGTACCACCCCGACTCCAATCCCGGCGACCCGGCCGCAGAGGCCAAGTTCAAGGAGATCAGCGAAGCGCACTCGGTGCTCGGCGATCCCGAGCAGCGCAAGGAGTACGACCAGATCCGCGCGATGGGCTCAGGCGCCCGCTTCACCGCGCCTGGCTCCGCAGGTCAGGGCGGCTTCGACGACGTCTTCGGCGGGATGTTCGGCCAGGGAGGAAGCCGAGGCTACAGCTACCAGCAGGGCGGCAACTTCGACGACGTGTTCGGCGGACTGTTCGGCCAGGGTGGAGGCGGCTTCGGCTCGTCGAGCGGAGGGTTCCGCGGCTACGGCGGACCGACGCGCGGCCGCGACGTGACCGCGCACACCACCATCGACTTCGTCACGGCCACCAAGGGCGAGACCATCACCCTGCAGGCCTCGGACGGCAAGCCGATCAAGGTCAAGATCCCTGCCGGCGTCGCAGACGGCCAGAAGATCAAGCTCCGCGGCAAGGGTCAGCCGAGCCCGGACGGCGGCGAGGCGGGCGACATCGTGCTCACCGTCACCGTGCGCAAGCACCCGGTGTTCGAGCGCGACGGCCTCAACCTGCGCGTGACCGTCCCCGTGACGTTCGCGGAGGCGGCCCTCGGGGCGACCATCGAGGTGCCGACGCTGGGCGGCGACCCCGTCAAGCTGCGCGTCGCGCCGGGAACGCCGAGCGGCCGCGTGCTGCGCGTCAAGGGCCGCGGTGTGCAGACGGCCAAGGGCACGGGCGACCTCCTCGCCGTGGTGCAGGTGGCGGTTCCTTCGCACCTCTCCCCTGAGGCGCAGGAGGCGCTGAAGGAGTTCGCTGCGAAGCTTCCGGACGAGAATCCCCGCGAGGACCTGCTCGCGAAGGCCCGCACCTGATCATGGATGAGAACAGCCAGGTCTTCGTGATCTCGATCGCGGCCGAACTGGCGGGGATGCATCCACAGACCCTCCGCCAGTACGACAGGCTCGGGCTGGTCAGCCCGAGCAGGACGGCAGGCAAGTCGCGCCGCTATTCGATGCGCGACGTCGCGAAGCTGCAGGAGATCGCGCGGCTCGGGGCCGAGGGCGTGAGTCTCGAGGGCATCCGGCGCATCCTGGACCTGGAGGATCAGGTCGGCGCGCTCACGAAACGGGTGCGCGAGCTCGAGACGGCGCTGGCGGACGAGCTGCTGAACCGGCCTGGCCATCGCGTCTTCGCGGCAGGCTCAGCGGGCGAGGTCATCTCGCTGCGCGCGGGCACGCGCGTCCGTCGCAGCAATCAGGTCGTCGTCTGGCGCCCCCTGGACCGCGACTGACGGCACCCATCACGCGTGCAGAAGGCGCGGTCGGCAGCACGCCGGCCGCGCCTTCCGCACGAGTGGACGGCCTCAGCCGATGGACGTCGGAGCGTCTAGGCTGTCAGCGGCGAGACGCGCCGCCCCACGAGGGCCGCGCATCCCGAACTGCTTCACGAACCCCCACGAGGGGCTGTCCACAAGGAAGGTGGCGATGAAGGCTCTCTTCAAGAGCGAGGCCGGACCCGGTCTCGAACTGGTCGACGTACCCGAGCCGGAGATCGGGCAGGCGGACGTCAAGATCCGCGTGCTGCGGACCGGCATCTGCGGAACAGATCTGCACATCCAGCGCTGGGACGACTGGGCGGCGTCCGCCGTCGTCACCCCGCTCATCCCCGGGCACGAGTTCTTCGGCGAGGTGGTCGAGGTCGGCCCGCTGGTGCACGATGTGGCCGTCGGCGACCTCGTCTCCGGCGAAGGGCACATCGTCTGCGGGACCTGCCGCAACTGCCGCGCGGGACGCCGCCAGATGTGCATCCGCACCCAGGGCCTCGGCGTGCAGCGCAACGGTGCGTTCGCCGAATACCTCACCCTGCCTGCCACCAACGTCTGGGTGCACCACAGCACCATCGAGCCGGAGGTCGGGGCGCTGTTCGACCCGCTCGGCAACGCTGTGCATACCGCGCTCGCCTTCCCGGTCGTCGGCGAGGACGTACTGGTCACGGGATGCGGCCCCATCGGCCTCATGGCCATCGCGGTCGCCAGGCACGTCGGAGCACGCTTCATCGTCGGTACGGACATCAGCGCGGCCAGGCTCGCGCTCGCAGAGGGCATGGGCGCCGACTACACCGTCGACGTCTCGCAGGCGCCCATCCGGTCGGCGCAGCAGGCGCTGGGGATGCGCGAGGGCTTCGACGTCGGGTTCGAGATGAGCGGTGCGCCGAGCGCGCTGCCGGGGATGATCGAGAACATGAACCACGGCGGCCGCATCGCGATGCTCGGGCTGCCGTCCGCTCCGATCGCGATCGACTGGGGCAACGTGGTCACCCACATGCTCACCCTCAAGGGCATCTACGGCCGAGAGATGTTCGAGACCTGGAACGCGATGGGCGCGATGCTGCAGACCTCCGCAACGCTGCGCGACGCCATCGCCTCCGTCGTCTCCGACCGGTTCGCGGCGCGGGACTGGGAGAAGGGGTTCGCCGCGGCCGCGGCGGCCGACGGCGGCAAGGTCATCCTGGATTGGACGGAGCTCTGATGTACGGAACGTTTCGGGAGACGGTGGCGACGCAGCTGACGGAGATCGAGGAGGCGGGGCTCACCAAGCGCGAGCGCAGCATCCACGGTCCGCAGTCGGCGCTGATCACGGCGGACGGCGCCGAGGTGCTCAACTTCTGCGCCAACAACTACCTCGGCCTCGCCGACCACCCCGCCCTCGTGGATGCGGCAAAGCGGGCGCTCGACGACTGGGGATACGGGCTGGCGAGCGTGCGGTTCATCTGCGGCACGCAGGAGCAGCACCTCGAGCTGGAGCGTCGCGTGTCGCAGTTCCTCGGCACGGAGGCGACCATCCTGTTCTCGTCGTGCTTCGACGCGAACGGCGGGGTCTTCGAGACGCTGTTCACCGCGGACGACGCCATCGTCTCCGACGAGTTGAACCACGCATCCATCATCGACGGCATCCGGCTCTCCAAGGCACAGCGCTACCGCTACAAGAACCGCGACCTGGCCGACCTGCGCTCCCAGCTGGCCGCAGCACGGGATGCGGGTGCCCGCCACACCGTGATCGTGACAGACGGCGTGTTCTCGATGGACGGCTACATCGCCCCGCTGCGCGAGATCTGCGATCTGGCCGACGAGTTCGGCGCGCTGGTGTTCGTCGACGACTCGCACGCCGTCGGGTTCGTCGGGGAGCACGGGCGAGGGACGCCGGAGTTCTGCGGAGTCGCCGACCGGGTGGACATCTACACAGGTACATTCGGAAAGGCGCTGGGCGGCGCATCAGGCGGCTACGTGTCGTCGCACAGCGAGATCGTGGACCTGCTGCGTCAGCGCGCACGGCCGTATCTGTTCTCGAACACGCTCGCGCCGTCGATCGTCGCCGGGACCATTGCGGCGCTCGACCTGCTGGAGCAGTCCGACCACCTGCGCGCGCAGCTCGTCGCCAACGCTGCGCTGTTCCGCTCGCTGATGACCGAGGCAGGCTTCGACCTGCTGCCGGGCGAGCATCCGATCGTGCCGGTGATGTTCGGCGACGCGGCACTCACCGCACGCATCGCCGACGAGATGCAGCGGCTCGGGGTCTACGTGACGGCGTTCTCGTTCCCCGTGGTGCCGCGCGGCAAGGCGCGCATCCGCGTGCAGCTCTCCGCTGCGCACACCGACGAGGAGATCCGTCGCTGCGTGGCCGCGTTCGTCGCCGCTCGGGATGCGGTCGCGTAAGCGCTGCGCCTGACGGTGGCCGTCTGAGCGCCGCGCCCGGCCGCGCCCGCGAGTCTTCGGCTGCGTCGGCTAGTACCCCGCAGGCCAGCTGAAGGGGGCGGGCGGGGTGGCGGACGTGCCGGATGCGGTGACGACGATGTCGATGTCCTCGTGGTCGGCCAGGGTGATCGCGGCGGGGTCGCCGGTGGCCGGCTTGCCGTCGACGAACGTCGTGACGGTGTCGCCGGACGCCGCCGAGTACGAGCCGATCCGGCCGGACGCGAGCGCCACATCCCACTCGGTGAACACCTGACCGAGGGTGAACGTGGTCTTCACGGGCGATTCGACGTGCACGATGCCCGAGGTGTCGTGCGTGTGCAGCGGAGAGATGGATGCGGCTTTCTCGTCGATCCCGAGCAGTGCGGGCACCTGGACGTTCGCGCCGTCGACGGTGACGCTGAGGTGCGAGTGGATGTGCTCCACCGTGCCCTCGCTGCTCAGCATGGTGAGACCGGCGGCCTTGGCGCGAGCGGCCGGGTCGGACGGGGCGTTCCACGGCGGAGCGGACTCCGCTCCGGCCGCGACGGTCGGCGCCACGGACGGAACCGCCGCAGCGTCCGCCGCCTTGGAACCGGCGTTCGCCACGATCACCGACGTCACGATCGCGCCGACGAGCACGACCGCCACACCTCCGCCGCCCCAGACCAGCGCGCGGCGACGCCGGTCGCGCAGCTTCTGCTGGCGGATCAGCTCCGCCGACCTGGCGCGCGCGGCCGCCTTCGCCTCGCGGGAGCGCTCGTTCTTGGAGTTCGTGGACATGTCATCCTCCCTGTACCGGGCTACATCGTCGCTCGCGTCGCAGGGAATCGCCTGAGCGCGGTTCGCGCCGGGCGCGGCTCGCGCTGAGCGCGGCTCGCGCGGAGGGCGGCTCGCGCTGAGCGTGCCTAGCGCTGCGCGGTCGACTCGCGCGGGATGGCGCGCACCGGCGGAGCGTCGACGCGCTCGACCCGCTCGCCTGCGCGCATCCTGCTGTACGCATCGTGCAGGGTGGCGGCGAGGGCGTCCGCGTCGAACGCGACCGTGCTCAGGCGCGGGACGAACTCCGCCCCAGCAGGGTGGTCGTCGGCCCCGATCACCGAGACGTCGTCCGGCACGCTGATGCGCGCGTCGGCGAGAGCGCGGATGGCCGCCATCGCGAGGCGGTCGTCGTATGCCGCGACGGCGGTCGGTCGCGTGGCGTCGTAGCGCCAGCTGCGAGCCCAGTCGCGGAGAGACGCTGCAGACGTTCCCGCGTGCGCCACCGTGAGCGTCACCCCGGAGCGTTCGGCCGCCGCCTGCGCTCCGGCGAGCCTGGCACGCGCGGTCGCAGCCGCTGGAGGGGCCGTCGGTGCGAGGAACACGATCCTGTCGTGGCCGAGCGAGGTGAGGTGGCTCACCGCGGCGTCGCCGAACGGCTCCTGCGGCACGACGAGGGTCGGGGCGTACCCGACCGGTTCCTGGCCGTGCACGATCAGCGCGCGGACCCCGGCGAGACGCAGCAGCTCGGTGGCCTCCGCGTCGCAGCGCGCAGCCTCGGCGAGCACGGCCTCCGGGCGGAGCCGAGCCCAGAGCTGGCCCGCCTCGGCGCCGACGAGGTCGGTCTCGGCGTGGCTGAGTGCATCCACGCCGTCGTCGATGGTGCGGGTGAGGAGGGAGGCGAACGTGCGTTCCAGGGTGGCGCCGCTGTCGTGGCTGGATGCGGCGAAAAGCAAACCGGAGACGGCCTCTCCGCTGGCGAGCGACCTGGCCGCCGTGTTGGGCGTGTAGCCGAGCAGTCTGGCGGCTTCGAGGACGCGGTGCCTCGTGTCGTCGGAGACCCGCGAGTTCGGTTTGTCGTTGAGTACGAAGGAGACCGTCGCGCGCGAGACGCCGGCCGCGAGGGCGACGTCGGCGCTCGTCGGGGCTTTGACGACGTGAGGGGTGAACATCCTGGTCTCAGTCTAGGCCGGAGAGGCGTCGTTGGTTACACGGGTAAGCAAAAACCGAGCAATGGCTTGTATTAAAGAATCCGGTGCCCTATGGTTACGCGTGTTAGCACGCAACGTCGCCTGCTCGAAAGGACACCCAAGTGACAACGCCGTCGGAAGACACCACCGGTCCCACCCCCGCACGACCGGTCCAGCCCACGATCCCCTCCAACCTCTCCGGAGTACCGGAGAGCGCGTCCCTCGCCTCCACCATCACCACAGCAGGCAGCCCGTTCAGCGCCGCTCCGACCTCCGCCGTCTCGGCGCAGAGCCCCGTCAAGGTCAAGGTGCGCGGCAAGCTGCTCAAGCTGATGCTGTCGATGATGGTCGGGAACATCGCGATCTTCGCGATCTGGGGCGCCGTGCCTGGCGTGCTGCTGCCGCTCCAGGTGCAGGGCATCGTCGGCGACGCCGACAAGGGACCGATCTACGGTCTCGTCGCCACCATCGGCGCGTTCGCCGCGATGATCGCACAGCCCATCGCCGGCCTGGTCTCCGACCGCACCCGCAGCCGCTTCGGCCGCCGCGCGCCGTGGATGGTCATCGGCGTGCTGCTCGGCGGGCTCTCCCTCCTCTTCATGGGAGCGGCCAACGGCATCGTGCAGCTCACCGTCGCCTGGGTGATGGTGCAGGTCACGTTCAACTTCGCGCAGGGACCGCTGAGCGCGATCCTCCCCGACCGCGTCCCGAGCGGCGCGCGGGGAACCTTCTCTTCGCTGTCCGGCCTCGGCCTGATGCTCGGCTCGCTCGGCGGCTCGATCGCCGGCGCGCAGTTCGCGAAGTCGATCCCCGCCGGCTACCTGACCTTCGCCGGTATCGCGCTCATCGTGATCGTGCTGTTCGTGATCTTCAACCCGGATGCGTCCAACAAGGGAGAGCCGAAGCCGCCGTTCAACTTCGTCACGTTCCTGCAGACCTTCTGGGTCAGCCCGCGTAAGCACCCCGACTTCTTCTGGGGCTTCACCGGCCGCCTGCTGCTCTACGCCGGCTACTTCATGGTCACCGGCTTCCAGCTCTACATCCTCCAGGACTACATCGGCCTCAAGGGCGACGCGGTGACGATGGTTCCGGTGCTCAGCCTGATCAGCCTCGTCGGCATCATCATCACCACGCTCATCGGCGGACCCGTGTCGGACAGGATCGGGCGCCGCAAGATCGTCGTCATCGTCGCCGGAGCGGTCATGGCGATTTCCCTGGTCTTCCCGCTGATCATCCCGAGCATCACCGGCATGATGCTGTTCGCCTTCGTGTCCGGGCTCGGATTCGGCGCGTACCAGGCCGTCGACACCGCGCTGATGAGCGAGGTGCTGCCGTCCAAGAACGACTTCGCGAAGGACCTCGGCGTGCTCAACATCGCCGCGACGCTGCCGCAGACACTCGCGCCCGGTCTTGCCGGACTGATCGTCTTCATCGCGGGCAACTCGTACACCCCGCTGTTCCCGATCGGCATCGTGCTCGCCCTCCTCGGCGCTTTCGCGGTCATGCCGATCAAATCCGTCCGCTGACCCCGCCCATCCGGCCGAACCGACTGAAAGACTGCACGATGACCGACACCACCACCGACACCGACGCCACCACCGACACCGACGCCGACGCCTTCATCGCGGGCCTCGTCTCCAGCCTCACCATCGAGCAGAAGGTGCGCCTGCTCACCGGCGCCTCGTTCTGGACGCTGCACAGCGAACCGCAGATCGGCCTCGACACGATCGTCGTCTCCGACGGCCCTGCCGGGGTGCGCGGGCAGCTCTGGGACGAGCGGGACAGCTCGGCGAACCTTCCGTCGCCGACCGCGCTCGCCGCATCCTGGGATGTGGACCGCGTCCACGCGCTCGGGCAGCTCATCGCGGCGGAGGCGCGCCGCAAGGGCGTCGGCGTCGCTCTCGGCCCGACCGTGAACATCCAGCGGTCGCCGCGCGGCGGACGCCACTTCGAGGCGTACAGCGAAGACCCGTGGCTCTCCGGCGTCGTGGGCACGGCGTTCGTGAAGGGCGTGCAGTCCTGCGGCGTCGGCGCGACACCCAAGCACTTCGTCGCCAACGACAGCGAGACCGACCGCATGACGGTCAACGTCAACGTGGATGAGCGCACCCTCCGCGAGGTCTACCTCGCGCCGTTCGAGCGCATGGTCATCGAGGGCGGGGCGTGGCTCGTGATGTCGTCGTACAACTCGGTCAACGGCGTGACGATGAGCGAGAACGACCTCCTGCGCTCGCCGCTCAAAGACGAGTGGGGCTTCGACGGCGTGGTCGTCTCGGACTGGATGGGCGTGCGCGACACTGTCGCAGCAGGTGCGTCCGCGCAGGACCTGGCGATGCCGGGTCCCGATGGCGTCTGGGGGGATGCGCTGGTCGAGGCCGTGCGCTCCGGCCAGGTCTCCGAGACGGACATCGACGAAAAGGTGCTGCGCATCCTGCGTCTCGCCGGACGCCTCGGCGCCCTCGACGGCGTTGCCGCCGCGACCCAGCTCGCCGAGCCGTGGCCGGCCGAGAGGGTGGATGCGCTGCTGCGCGAAGCCGCCGCGGACGGCATGGTGCTGGTGAAGAACGGCGGAGGAGACGCATCCACCGCCGTGCTGCCGCTCGGCACAACGCCTGGCTCGATCGCCGTGATCGGTCAGCACGCGCGCATCGCCAGGAGCCAGGGCGGAGGATCTGCGACGGTCTTCCCCGACCACGTCGTGAGCCCGCTGGACGGCATCGTCGAGGCGTTCGGCGATGACCTCGTGTCGTTCGCGCCAGGGGTGCGCGCCTCCGACTCGCTGCTGCCGGTGGATGCGACGGTCGCCGTCGACCCCTCGACGGGCGAGACAGGGGTGCACGTTCGCTTCCTCGATGCCGACGGCGGCGTCGTGCTGGATGAGCACCGCGGCAGCGGTCGGCTGACCTGGCTGGGCGACCCCGTGCTCGCGGACACCGCGGTCGTCGAGGCGACCACCACGTTCACCGCTCCGGCGGACGGCGAGTACGCGGTCGGCTTCGCCGGACTCGGACTGTTCCGATTCGAGGTGGACGGCGAACTGAAGAGCGACGGCCTGTTCTTCCCGGACGGCACCGACCCGTTCATGGCCTTCCTGAACCCGCCCAAGCAGTCGTTCCCGCTCCAGCTCACGGCCGGGCAGTCGGTGTCGCTGCGGCTGGAACACCGTCCGCAGCAGCAGCTCGGCCTGGCCGCCGTGATGTTCACCCTCGGCTACGAAGAGCCGTTCGGCGCGGCGGAGGACGAACTGGAGCGCGCGGTCGAACTGGCCGCGGCAGCGGACGTCGCCGTCGTGGTCGTCGGCACGACGGAGCAGCTCGAGTCGGAAGGGTTCGACAGGAGCGGCCTCCGGTTGCCGGATGGCCAGGACGAACTGGTGCGCCGCGTGGTCGCCGCGAATCCGCGGACCGTCGTCGTCGTGAACTCCGGCGGACCCGTCATCCTGCCCTGGCTCGACGAGGCGCTTGCCGTGCTCCTCACCTGGTTCCCCGGCCAGGAGATCGGCCACGCCATCGCCGACGTTCTCAGCGGCGCCGTCGAGCCCGGCGGACGCATCCCGACCACCTGGGCGGCGACGGAGGACGACGTTCCGGTGTGGCAGGTCGAGCCGGTGGACGGGCAGCTCTATTACGACGAGAAGCTGAACGTCGGCTACCGCGAGTGGCTGCGTCGCCAGGCGGCGGGCGGTCCGGCGCCGGCCATCCCGTTCGGCCACGGCCTCGGCTACACCGCCTGGGAGCTCGGCACGCCGAGCATCGACGACGCGGCCGGTGAGCTCTCGGTGAGCGTGCCGGTGACGAACGTCGGCGACCGCGCGGGCAAGCAGGTGGTGCAGGTCTACCTGTCGCGCGTGTCCGACTCGGAGGTGGAGCGCCCCGTGCTCTGGCTGGCCGGGTACGCAGTGGTGCGCGCTGACGCGGGGGAGGCGACGGCCGCATCCGTCGTCATCGAGCCGCGCTCGCTGCAGTACTGGTCGGTGGAGGACCATGCCTGGCGAACCGAGTCAGGCACGTACGCGGTGCGGGTCGGTGTCTCGGTGGCCGAGCTGTCCGACGCCGTGGAGTTCGCGGTCTGACCGCCGGCTGATCCCCGACGAGTGGTTCCGGACCGCCTGCCAGGCGAGCGCCTGCGGCAGTTCGGAACCACTCCTCGCCGTTCGAGCGGGTAACGTTGCGGCAGCCCATCGGAAGGATCCCCCGCCATGATCGTCGACAACGCCGTGTACGTGGACGGTCGGCGCACCGCGGACCCGAGCTCGCTGGAGCAGACCTTCGAGACCGTGCAGGAGCGAAACGGCTTCGCCTGGATCGGCCTCTACCGGCCGACGGAGACCGAGCTCGGGGAGGTCGCCACCGAGTTCGAGCTGCCCGGTCTCGCCGTCGAGGATGCGCTGAGCGGGCACCAGAGGGCGAAGCTGGAGAAGTACGGCGCGACGACCTTCGTCGCGCTGCGGCCGGCGCACTACATCGACGAGACGGAAAAGGTCGAGTTCGGCGAGGTGCACGTGTTCCTCGGCGAGCAGTTCGTCATCACCGTACGCCACTTCGAGTGGCCGGACCTCTCCGAGGTGCGGCACAGGATGGAGAGCGAGCAGCGCCTTCTGGAGCTCGGCCCGATCGCGGTGCTGTACGGCATCCTGGACCAGATCGTCGACGACTATGCGCCGGTGATCGCCGGCCTCGAGAACGACATCGACGAGATCGAGGATCAGCTCTTCAACGGCGACCGCACAGTCTCCCGCCGCATCTACGAGCTGTCCACCGAGGTCATGACGTTCCAGAGGGCCGTCAACCCGCTCGGCGACGTGCTGCAGGGCCTGCGGGATGCGCTTGCCGCGTCCGGAGCGGACGAGACGCTTCGCGACCAGTTCCGGGATGTGCACGACCACGTCATCCGCATCGTGGAACGGGCGGACGGATTCCGGCAGATCCTGCAGAACGCGCTGCTCGTGCACACGACGCTCGTCGGACAGGCTCAGAACGACGAGGTCAAGAAGATCTCGTCGTGGGCGGCGATCCTGTTCACCCCGACGCTGGTCGGGACGATCTACGGGATGAACTTCGATCACATGCCGGAACTGCACTGGGTGCTCGGCTATCCGTTCGCGCTCGCGCTCATGCTCGCCACCGGCGTCGGCCTGTACTGGGCGTTCCGGCGCAACAACTGGCTCTGACCGGCGCACGACTCGTGCCGGACGTGCGGTCCGCGCGGCGGCGACCGCAGTTTCGGCACCACTCGTGCTGCGAGAATTGACCGCGTGTTCGAGTATGCGGGGTTGCGGCGGTGGCCGGACGTGGAAGGCGAGAACCTGTTCGCGTCGGATGCGGCCGACCGGCTGATCGCGGAGGTGGCGCGGGACGCGCTCGCCGCGCTGGGCGACAGCGCAGGCGGGCTCGTGATCGTCGGCGACGCCTATGGCGCTCTCACTCTCGCGGCAGCGGCCGGCGGTGCGCGCGGCATCCGCGTGCACCAGGACCCGCTGACCGGCGAGCAGGCTCTCGCCGCCAACGCGGCAGCGCTCGGCCTGGCCGACGCGTACACGCAGCACCCGCTCGACGCCGATCTCGTCCGCGGGGCCAGGGTCGTGCTGCTGCGGCTGCCGCGGAGCCTGGATGCGCTCGATGAGATCACGACCATGGTGGCAGAGCACGCGCATCCGGAGGTCGTCGTCTACGCCGGGGGGATGCTGAAGCACATGAGCATGGCGATGAACGACGTGCTCGGCGCGGCGTTCGGCTCCGTCACTGCGTCGCTGGCCAGGCAGAAGGCGCGGGTCCTGACTGCGGAGCGACCGCATCCCGTGGCCGACCTGCGCACGGGTCGGTGGCCGGAGCGCGCGTACGACGACGAGCTCGGCGTCTGGGTGTGCGCGCACGGCGCAGCGTTCGCCGGCACGGCGATCGACATCGGCACCCGGTTCCTGCTGAGCGTCGTCGACGACGCTGCACCCGATGCGCGCACCGCCATCGACCTCGGCTGCGGCACCGGCGTGCTCGCCACGACGCTCGCCATCCGCAGGCCCGAACTGCGGGTGATCGCGACCGACCAGTCGGTCGCGGCCGTCGCCTCCGCCACGGCGACCGCCGCCGCCAACGGGGTCGCCGACCGGGTCGCGGTCGTCCGCGACGACGGGCTCTCCGCGCAGCCGGACGCGAGCGCCGACCTGATCGTGCTGAACCCGCCGTTCCACATCGGGAGCGCCGTGCACACCGGCGTCGCACACCGGATGTTCGCGGACGCCGCGCGCGTGCTCGCGCCCGGCGGCGAACTGTGGACCGTGTGGAACTCGCACCTCGGCTACCGCGCAGCGCTGGAGCGCACGGTGGGGCCGACCAGGCAGATCGCGCGCAACGCGAAGTTCACGGTGACCGCCTCCCGTCGCCGCTGACCGGTTGCCTTCCGCGCGGGAAGCCGCGAAGCTCGTGTCCATGAGCCACGACGATGCGCCGGATGCGCCGGATGCGCCGGATGCGCCGGATGCGCCGGATGCGCCGGATGCGCAGGACGAACCGGATGCGCAGATCGCCGCCGTCCGGGCGGCCGTCGCGGCCGGCGACCCAGCCTCCGCGCGGCTGAGTCTGCACCCGTACCTGCACTGGACGTTCCCGGACGGCACGACACTGCGGGGGCGCATCCACGTGCTGGCGGCACTGTCCGCACTGGCCGAGGTGCCGGAGCCCGCGTCGGTCGAACTCCGCGACGGCCAGCTCTACCGGTGGGCGTCCGAGGAATAGCGACGTCCGCGCCGCTGTTTTCGCGAGGGTGACGATCACCGCGCTGACCTCTCCCGCCACCCTCGACGAGCTTCTCTCGACGCTCGAATGGCACGTGGACGAGTCGCGGCGTGACGCGCTCGCCGCCGGCGCGTCCCTCCGCTTCGCCAAGCCGACGTTCCTGTACGTCATCGGCGGGTCCGTGCGGGTGCGTTCGACAGGCCCGCAGGCCGTCTCGCTCTCGTTCGCGACCGGCGACGTGGTGTTCACGCCCGGCCGCCACCCCGTCGAGCTGTCGGCCGAGTCGGCGGCGGAGGTCGTCGTCTCCGAGCTGCGACCGGTCGGCGGGTCGCGCGCTCTCGATCTGCTGCCGGAGCTGATCGGCGTGAACAGACTGGCGGAACTCGACCCAGCGATAGCGCTCCTCGCCTCCCGCATGGGCTGCCCTGCGCAGCCGGGACGGGCGGGTGACAACGTGATCTGCGGGCGAATGGCGACGACCATCGTCTCCGTGGCGATCCGCGCGTGGGCGGAGGGCGACTGCGCTCCGGCGAACTGGCCCGCGCCTGTCGAGGACCCGTTCGTCGCCCGCGTTCTCGACGCGATGCACGGCGACCCAGGGCATCCATGGACGGTGGGAGACCTCGCCGCTGTCGGGGCGATGTCGCGGACGATCTTCGCCGAGCGCTTCCGCCAGCAGGTGGGCCAGTCACCGGCGAGCTACCTCGCGCAGGTGCGGATGGACGCGGCGATGTCCTACCTGTCCAGGGACGGCCTGACCGTGAGCGAGACAGCCAGGATGCTCGGCTACGAGTCGGACGCCGGCTTCAGCCGCGCCTTCCGGAGGCACACCGGCTCCGTGCCGTCTGTGTGGCGGCAGCGGGCGAGCTGAGCCGCAGCGTCGTCAGCTCAGCCGGGCCCGGCGTCGCCCGGCACTGCCGAACAGCACCACGCCCACCGCGACCACGACGACCGCCACCAGGTATGTGGTGCGCACATCCACGCTGTCGACCAGGATCCCGCCGATCCCGGCGCCCAGGGTGATCGCGAGCTGGAACCCGGCGACCACCAGGCCGCCCGCCGCCTCCAGCCGGTCCGGGATGTACCGGCCGGCCCAGGTGTTGATGACCGCCGGCCACGCGCCGAAGCCGAACCCCCACACCGCGACCGCGATCGCGACGACCACGACGGAGCCCTGCCCGACCACCGAAAGCAGGATGGCGCCGGCGATGAGCGAGGGCTGCAGGTAGCGCAGCAGCCCGAGGAATCGGTCGGCGAGCGCGCCGACCACGAGGTTGCCGATCACGCCTCCGATGCCGAACAGCACCAGCAGCCCGGCGGCGAAGGCCGTGTCGAGTCCAGGCACCTGGTCGAGGGCGAGCCGGATGAAGGTGTACGCCATGAAGTGCCCGAACACGATCAGGATGTGCCCGGCGAGCCCCTGCCGCACGCCAGGCCGCCGCAGGGTGTCGCCGAGGATCCGCAGGCTCGACGCCGCCGCCGGAGCGATGGGCGGGAGCGACAGGCGCAGGGCGACGGCGACGACGGCGGTCAGGGCGGCGGCGCCGAAGAAGACGCCGCGCCAGTCGATGATCTCTGTGAGGAAGACGCCCACAGGCACGCCGGCGACGACGGCGAGCGTCATCCCCGCGCTCACGATGGTCATCGCGCGGCCGAGCCTGTCCGGGCTGGCGAGCTGCGCAGCGACGGTCAGCGACATCGACCAGAACCCGCTGATCGCCACACCGATGAGCAGACGCGCCACCAGCAGCACCCACAGCGACGGTGCGACGGCGACCGCCAGGTTGGAGACCGCGGCGAGCACGGCGACGAGCACGAGCAGCGTGCGCCGGTCCATCCGCGGGATGAGGATGCCGATGGTGGGCGCGGCGAGGAACCCGACGAACGCGGTGACGGTCACGGTCTGCCCGGCCTGCCCCGGCGTCACCCCGAGCTCGGCGGCCATCGCGGTGAGCACACCGGACGGGAGGAATTCGGCGGTGACGAGCACGAAGCTGGTCAGCAGCATGACGATGAGCGCCAGCCAGTGCGTGCGGGTGTGCGCGGCGGCGGTCGGTGCGGGGGAGGTGGCCCGGATGGGAGAGGTGTCTGTCGTCACTGTTTCACTCTGACGGACGCGGACGGCGTGCGCCTGACTCTGCGTCCGCGATGGGCGACCATCCGTCCGGGGTCGCCGACACCGGCGGACGACGCGCGGCTCAGGGAGCGGACGCCCCGCGCGCCATCACCACGCGCGGCCATTCCGCGAGCCCGAGTCCGTGCGCTTCCTCCTCGCGCACCCGCTCGCGCAGGGCGGCGTCGACGGCGTCGTCCGGCAGCACCGCGAATCCGAGCCGCGCGTAGTATGGCGCGTTCCACGGCACGTCGGCGAAGGTGGTGAGCGTGAGTCCGGCGAGTCCATGGGCGTCCGCCCACGCGTCGGCGACCTCGATCAGGCGCGCGCCGAGCCCTCGGCGTGCGTGCGACGGATGCACGGACACCTGCTCGATGTGGGCGCGCCCACCGAGCGCTTCGACCAGCAGGTAGGCGACCGGCGTGTCCGTCCCGTCGACCGCGACCAGCGCGCCGCCGTTCCGGATGTGCGCCGTCAGTTCGGCGGCGGAGGGCGGGTCGTCGTCGGCGACGTCGGCGAGCCCGATGCTGCGGAACGCCTCACCCGCCGCCAGCTCGATGCCCTGGATGGCCGGGATGTCCGCTGTCCGTGCCGCTCGAATCGTCACCGTTCGAGCGTATAAGACGGGCACGAGAGCTGCGGGGTCAGCCCTCGGCGCCCGCGACGACCGTCCCGATTCCGAGCGCGGCGAGGATGGCGGCGGACACCCGTTCGAGCACGCGGGTGACCCTCGGCCGCTTGAGCCAGGCGACCATGCGGGACGCCAGCAGCACCACGATGCCCAGATACGCCACGGAGACCAGCGCGTCGACGGCGCCGAGCAGCATCGTCTCGCCGAGGCCGGCGTGCGCGGGAACGAACTGCGGCACGACCGCGAGGAAGAACAGGCCGACCTTCGGGTTCAGCAGGGTGGAGAGCATCCCGGCCAGCAGGCTGCGGACCGACCAGCCGCCCCTGGCTCGTCCGGTCAGGGTCGTGGAACCCGCGTCGCCTGCGGTGCCCGAGGTCGATGCGGTCTCTGCCGCTGCCTTCTCCGCTGCCGCGGCCCTGGCGCTCCTGCGCGTCGCGACGAACGCCATGACGCCCAGGTAGATCAGATACAGGCCTCCCACGATCTTCACGACGCGGAACACCTCGGCGGACTGTTCGAGCAGGGTCGCGAGCCCGATGGCGACGAGCGCCGCCCACACCAGCGACCCGAGAGAACACCCGACCGCTGCCGCGAACCCGTCGCGAGCGCGGCCCATGCTGTAGCGGAGCACCAGGAACGTGTCCGGCCCCGGCGTGAGCGCGAGCACCGCGCACAGCCCGGCGAACGCGAGGATCGTGAGCAGCGACATGCGACGATCCTAGAGCGATGCCCACGATCAGATAAAGGTGCGTACCAGTTCCCAGCGGCCATCGCCTGTCGGGCGGACCTCGAACATCCGCACATCGCCGTCCGCGACAGAGCAGCCCTGGAACCGCCAGCCCGCGAGCTTCCCGGCCGGATGCGTGAGCGCGTCATGCCAGGCGACCTCCCGCAGCGGCGTCGGCTGATCGGTGACGACATAGCGGGTGCCGCGCCA
>Ga0153994_1000171_pt1 | contig 22588 bp, 24 predicted proteins | sample TSNC078MetaG_FD_104735 | JGI IMG/M metagenome (GOLD analysis project Ga0153994, IMG submission 104735) | Attine ant fungus gardens microbial communities from North Carolina, USA - TSNC078 MetaG | ecosystem: Host-associated > Fungi > Mycelium > Unclassified | place: USA: North Carolina, Lumber...
GCCCTCTTCCATCGCGTCGGCATTTGCGGCGTTGAAGAGGTTATTTGTCGTTTCCTCTTTCAGACGGACAAGAATTTGGCCGACACCATCGACATCCTTGTTACGGATGCGGTCGATATCTTTGTCGACAGGACGGGAGTAGGGAAGCGGTGGTCGAGGTGCAAAGAGCTTGAGGAGATTTGGTGGGAGTAAATGAGTACCGGGCATTACTGGAAGAACAAACTAGCAAGGAGGAACCAACCCGTGGGAATGCATTGTAAAATTGTCGACTGATCTCATCATCACAAATCTACTGTTTGGGAAAAGTTGAAAATTCTAATCCACAACAATTAGTATCACACTGTAATGTACATCTTGTGTTACCAAGAGCTTTGTTCACAACAGCTGACAACTTATTTATGCTTCACACAATGGCTATTGTCAGAGAACACCGCACCAGAACAGTATTACTATACTGCTACAATCTCAAACCCAGTGATAAAAATTTCAAGATATATTGAACCAGGTTGAGATTAAAGAATGCTATACTATGAGGGCATACCATATATACATATACAAACATGTGTTATGCACAAGATAGTTGTGAGTGAAACCATTATCTCCTTCCTAAGATTATGTCTTTGTGACTAACTGGTTAGTATAGGGATCCTTATTGTTGATATGCATAGCAAAGCCACAAAAGGTACAGCAACAAGGGAGGCTAGTGTAGTCTATATGGACAAAGATACAGGAATATTGCAGCATACAGGGCATGTCCCCAAGACACAAGAAAACCAGAGACAAGAATTTGTCTCTGGGGAACAGTTAAGAAATGTGTGATGCCAAGCATGCCTGGAGATATGGAGGTGGAGAGAGACAAAAACAAAAGTAGAAAAAGTAACTAAGATAAAACATAGGAAAAAAGACACAGTAATGAAAGGGATACTAGAGAAGAAAAGAAAGAAGATCTTGTACCCAGAATATGAAGTGGGTAAAAAGAAACCATGGTAGAATTGGAAAGTGGTAACATAGTCCACAGAGACAAAAGCATAGCAAGAGAAAGGTAGCATGTAGAATAAGACTTCAAAAAGCACAATAGAAAGAGACATAAGAAGGACAATGAAAATATTGAGAGATAGATAGCTAAATATTGGAATAGAGAAAGTAGACATGCATAAGGGAATAATAGTCAAAATGCTGCCAGATAGTGCCATGGGGATATTCATAGACAAGAGGATGGCAAAAAAGTATAGCTTTAAATTACAGAAGTTAGAAAGATCACTTACAGGGAATAGTGAAAAAGCTATAATACATAGGGTAGAAGTAAATGTGTCCTACAAGAACCATATAGAAAGGATAAAGATGAATGTATGTAACCCAGGAAAAACAAAAGTAATATTGGGTATGCCATGGTTAGTTGCCCACAACCCAGAAATCAACTAGGAAATAGGAGAGATAAAAATGCCTACCATTATGTGAAAGAAATCTAGCTGTGAAAGAAAATATAAAAAGGAGAAAGCAGAGGACAAGGAAAGCAAAAATAATAGAAAAGATAGACAGAGATGAATAAAAGTAGACAATGGAGGAAAACTTCAATAAGAAAGTATAGATAAATAAAGAAAAAATAAAAGAAATGGTGCCAAATTGGTTCTCTAGATGGATGAAGGTGTTTGAAAAAGTTGAGTTGGAAAGGATGCCAGTGAGAAAGCCTTAGGATCATGCAATGAACCTCAAGAAAGATTTCATACTAAGAAAGAAAAGGATATATACTGTTCAGAGAAGAAAAGGAAGAAGTCAGAGAATTTGTGGAGAAGCAGTTAAGGAAAGTATATTAAACCCTTGAAGTTGTCCCAGACTTTACTAGTATTCTTTGTAGGAAAGAAAGACAAAAAGAAACAAATGGTATAAGATTACTAGTACTTGAGTAAAGAAACAGCTAAGGACAATTATCCATTACCATTGATTTCAGACCTCATTGATACTATGGGTACAAAAAAGGTATTTACAAAGATAGATCTAAGATGCTATTGTATGTTAACTCATCATCACTATGTTATTTCATTCCTCTCTACTTTTACTCATTACTCATTATATCACTATAGCTATACCTGAGTCCACATTCAATCCTACTGGTATATAACTACAGTTGTTCACTAGGACCTAGTCTTTGACACTTGGTCCTAGGTATGTTATCTCATATTCTGATCTATTTATATACCTATTACTCTGCTGTTAGGTTATGGGCCTCACAGGCACATATATTCAGAAATCATCCTCTGAGACTCTCCAATTCCCAAAGCTCAATGGTACTAACTACTATGTTTGGTTTGACAATATAAAGGCAGCTTTGCAAGCTCATCTTCTATAGCTCTTTGTAGAAGGATTAGAAGATTGTCCTCCTATACCCTTTATGACTCACCCTCTTGACTTTGAAGGCAAGCCCTTTGTCACTACCTTTGCTCAATACAGGAACTAGATTACTTCTAAAAAGAAATATCTTGACTAGTTACAATCTGACTCTGCAGCTGTGAGTTTGATATGAGATACTATTGAGTTTGGTCAAAGAGAACATTTTTAGGATACCACTACCTCAAAGGATATATAGGATTATCTCTGGACAATCTACATCATGCAATGGCAAAGAATAAATGTCCATTATTATTATCAGGAATTATATACCAAGGGATAGGATAAACATACTGCTATGTCTGATTATATTGGCTCCTTCCTTTAACTTTGCTATTATATCACTGAATCTGATCAAAAACTCAAGGGCATTCATATTATTCATGCTATTCTTCTCTTACTTCCTTGTTCTGGTATTTGGGATATTATGAAGCAAAACCTCTTAAATAAAGATAGTGGACTTACCCTTAATGCTGTTATTGCTGAGCTGCTATCAGTATCTGACCATACCAAGAGAAAACATCAACTTGATAAATCTAAGAAAAAACAAAAACTAACTAGTTGGCCCTAGTTACTAAGTTGTTTTCAAATGCTAACAATCCTAGAAAAGCTAAAAATTTAACAAAGGGAAAGTTTAGACCAAAGTAGAGGCCTACTGGATTAACTTGTCATACTTTCAGTGAAAAAGAACACTGGAGTCCCAAATGTCCAAAGAAGAAAAAGAATAAAAAATACACTAAGCCTAGTAGTTTTACCTATATAACTATTGAATTATCTATAAATCGTGATGAAGAAGACAAAAGAGACTATTAGCCTGGTATAAGCTAAAGATGGGATACTATGTCCCAATTACATGCTAAAAAGTTTGTGGGAATGAATTAAGAATAAAGGTATTAAAAAGAGAATATAGAAACTTAGTATAATAATTAAGATAAAATTGTTTAAAAGGATAGTAAACTTAATCTAGATTCTCCTTGTATAGTGTCCCTAAGATAGACATCTTAGAAAGATATCTATCTTTACACATCGTAACAAGCTCACTATCAAAGTAGTCAGTAAACCACTCATAGGCCTTACCATACTCAATTAAGCCCTTATTTATATCTTTATATCAAATTCTATGGCTGTGATACAGTTTGAGTTAATGATTAGCTAGACTTTTTAGGTCTGCTATTCCATAGAAGATTGTCTAAGTGACTACTATATCTTGTCTTTTGATTAAGTAAAATATATGGTTTTAGTCTCCTTAATAACCCAACTACTTTATTTAGAACTTAGAAAAGTACCATAAGACAACTTTTAAGCCCTTGAGATAACAACAGGTGTCAAGATTCTATTGCTCTCTCTCTTAGACTCTCTAAGTGTTATATTAAAAATACAAATTGATAAGACTTAATTAAAAATGAATAAAAAAGGAAACCCCTTCTTCTTCTAGCCTCTCTCATATCTTTCCTCCATGACATTACTATGTGGATATGACAGATGTTACCTCCCTATCTCCTATGTCTACTAGTCATAGCCATGTGATCCTACTCTATCTCCATACTTTACTTCTGCCTAACATTCCCTAACTTCCAAACTAGTCTTTTTCTACTCCAAATATAATCTAGAAACACATGCTAGTGTATACAAATGTCAACAATATGTTTGATGCCCTCTTGACTAAGTCTAGCAGTGATATGATTACTAGTCACTAATAGACTTTGGATCTGTTATTTTGGTATCATATTAGTCTAAATCTACTCTAGAGTGAAATTATACTGTACTCCAAAGATATCCTTGAACCTCTGAGTTCTAGAGTATCAACATTGATAGTCTATCTCTGAAAAACCTGATGCTAGTTCATTAGTCTTGTTTCTTGAGATATATGCTATTCTAGCATGTGGCAGCTCAATAACTACCTAATAGAAGTATCCAATATTAGGTCTAGATTATGTCTGGGGCTTGTAAAAGGTCTTTAGAGTAGGTTTTAATAGTGAAATCCAAGGGTATAATTTGTATCCCATATTATATTTCTACAGAAAATTTACTGGTAGTATAATAGCAAGATTGGGAAAATTCTTATGGTACTCAATACCTGTTATGAGATTAACCAAGCTAATATGGCCTCTATTGCTAGTGCAACTGATAGCATCCTCTTAGATTGCACTATAAGGCCCAAAATATATTCAGGCCTAAAATTAAACAAATTTCACAACTTTATACCCCAAAAATAAGAACTAAGATAATATCATCTGCTAGATAGTAGAGAAGGTACAAAGAACTACTACTAATAAAACTGGTTACCTAGCTATGTAGCAGTATACATAGGGATATAAGGTCACTACCACCAACAGGCTAATCACTCGAGAACTAAGCAAAGTTAAGCTTGTATGTCAGTGAGCTAACTCCTGAGCTAAAATAAAGCCAACTGCTCTTTATCAACATTTGACAAAGAGAACTCAATAGAGTTTCTATTGGATTTACTACACTATATATACAATTACTATTGTGCTATGCTTCTTATCTCCCATAGTCTCTATATTACTTGTCAACTGACTTCTTTGTCACATGCCATGACTATGACTTGTGACTCCATGTAACGTGACTACTGTTACACCTTTGTGAGTCTATGACTATCATGTGATATTTTCCCACACTCCACCTTAGTAATAAAAGAAAAGAAATATTAAATAATAACTTAGCTATTTTGCCAAGTCATGATATTGTGGCCCCATAGTATTATTACCAAGAATAGTAGCTTAGTCAAAAAAAAAGTCTTATATAAAAAAGTCTGAAAAGATATCTATCACACAAGAATAGGACTAGTAGCCTAGTAGGAAACAAGAATAGGATATAGTATTACCTGATTAGTAATGGCTAAGAATAGGACAATATCAAAAACTGATCTACCTTAATCAGAAATAGAGGAGAAACCAAGAGCCTTATGGTTGTGGAAACCTATCCAAAACTTCTAGGACCAAAAAGGAAAAAGACAGGTCCCAAGTCACTAAGATAAGCCAAAGAAAGAAGAGATTACTGCAAGGTCAGTGATAGGTAACCCAGTAACTCAGCAAGAACAGAACAGACCTAGCAAAAACCATATAAAATAATCAATGAAAGATAAAGAGGCATGGGATTCCCTATCACTACCAGAACAATCATATTAATAGATTATGACTAGGTTGATTATTTTCTCTATTTTTTCATATATTTCTTTTGTATTTCTCTAAACATATAAAAACCCCTACTTAGTAGAAAAAGAGCAAGCAATCTCAGTTGCCTCTTTTCTCTATTTGGGTTTTCAAAAGTAGAAATCTATTTTTAGAGTGATCAGATCAGTGATTAAGTTGCTTTGACTCAAGATAAGAGTCAAAACCAAAGTGACTACAAGATAAGTAACTTAGCTATAGGAGTGACATTATAGGAGCTCTTAGATAGAGTTTATCATTGCTAGGAAGTTAAGTTATACAAGGAGAATTCAAACTTTCATATCTAATCACATAGTCAGGAGTACTACTGTGAGGATAGTCTGATCATATAGCCAAAGAGTACTACTGTAAGGACAACTTTGAAACAGAACATTAGGGCAATACCAGGCAGGCAGGACTTAGGAACAGAGCTAGGATAGTAGTCTAGAAATGAGAAATTGGATTTTGAATATCACTGCTACCACAGTACATTGGCAGAAACTTCTTTTACCTTCAATTTTGGATTCATTTTCCCATGAATTTGCATGAGAGATGCTATGCTAAAACATGGTGTCAGCTAGGGTGCTTTCTTAAAAAGACCATACAACTTAATTATTTTAAAACTTATATTCACTGCTACCTATCCTATAGTCAGGAAACTTTAAATAAAAAGAAAACAGGAAAACCCCTAGTGTAATCAGCCTCTTCAGCACTGTAACTTTCTATATGATCTCTAAACAACATCCATTTTCCTTCTACTAACCTCTTATCAATAACAAGTATATCACTGTTGGTGGATGCAACCACATTTCTATGGCTAGCATTGGATCAGTCACTCTAACTATGATTTTTCCTAATAGTACTTCAAAACTCACCTTAACTAATACCCTCCATATTCCCAACCTAGTGACTGATCTTATCAGTCTAGGAGTTCTTCATTGCAAAGGCACTTTGGTCCAAAGCTGGGAAAAAGGTTGAATAATATCAAAAAATAGAAAAGATTTATTTACACCAGTCCTTAGGGGATCTACTGACATGCTATATCAGGTCCAATGTATTGATGCAAATAATAGAAGTACATTTGTTGCTGAGGCTGTCTCCAGTATATGCTTATAACATTGCTAGATAAAGCACTTGAGCCCCAGAGTTATTAATTTGATGCTTTGCAACTAGGTTGTTAATAGACTTAAAATTGGTGACCCAAAGAACTTTGATCATCTCTGCAATAGTTGTGCTAACAGAAAATCTCATTGGTTGTCTATGCTAGGAACAAGTACTAGTCAATACTCCAAGATAGAATTGCTTGTGATAGATCTAACTGGACCTATATCTGTTCCTACTTGGGATAGATTCTCATATGCACTAGCTATGGTTGAAGTCAGTTGTCATTATATAGTGGGACACTTATTATATAATAAAGATGAAACTGGACCTACTATATGTAATATTATGGCCATACTTGAACAACAATCTGGCTTGAAGACTTATTTACTTAGAAGTAATAATAGTACTGAGTTTATCAATACAACTATGTTTCAATTTTGTTAACAAAATGGTATTATATATGAAACAACTGTTCTTTACCTCCCAGAGAAAAATGGAATTATAGAATATGTTATTGCTGTCTTTTTTAAAATAGTCTGTTATATATTGTAAAGTATAGATATTGACCTAAGATACTTGGGTGAAGCTTTTATGTATACCATGCACATCAGAAGTTTAACACTTACTTCTGGATTGAAAGATATAGTCCTCTATAAAGCCTGGACAGAACATAAGTCCAGTGTTTTTCATCTTTGTATTTTTGGCTCCCTTAGTTAGGCTTATGTACCTAAACAGGTTAGAAAAAGAAAATTAAAGTCAAAAGTGGTAAAATTTTGGTTTCTAAGATGGTGGACTGATGAGACAAAGGGATATAGGCTAAAGAACATAAAAAATAACAAGCTTATTATCTCATGAGATATTTAATTCTTTGAAGACAGCTCACCAAGTGAGTTTGTAATAATAGACATAAGAGCTCCAACAGTCTCAATGGGTAACTTGAATAATTTCATAGACAATACAATTAGTAGAAAAGCCAACTAGCAGGATACTTAACAAGATTCTAAGCCAAGCCATAGTATTTCAGAAATTCCCATAGTTCCATCCATGAATTGTTCTATAACTCCAACTAATGATGAACTCAATCATATTTCAGCTGCATCCTCTTCTACTCCCAAAAAATCCCTAAAATGGAATAACCTACCCAAAAGAAATGTTTCAAACTGTATATAAAAATCACCAGAATGATATACCTTTTTATCTACTAATAATGCTATTATCATAAATGATTCACTGAACCTTGGTTTTGCAGTTGCAAAAGAACCACAATCTTTTCAAGAAGCTCTCCAATCTCCTTACTCAAAGTAGTGGGAAGAGACTATTCAGTCTAAATTTTGTTAATTGCAAAATGCTGGAGTTTTTGAATAGGTAAACATAGTACCAAAAGAAAAAAAAACAGTAGAATCTCAAATTGTTTTTAAGGAAAAATTAGATGAACATAGTCAACAAATTCAATTTAAGGCTAGGATTGTCAGTAAGGGTTTTTTTACAAGTACCCCAAGAAGATTTTACTGAGATATTTTTATTAGCTGCCAAGTTTATTACTCTCTATATCTTTCTGGCCCTTTCTGCCCATCTTGACTTTGAAATTCATCAAGTTGATATTGTTGCTACTTACAAGGAGACTTAGACAAAGAAATTTATATAGAAGTACCTAAAGGTATTGAATATTTAGGATCTAGAGGACACTATTAGCACCTATAGAAGGCTTTATATAGTTTAAACAGGCTAGACAACAGTAAAAGAAAAACATAATGTCTTGTCAAATCTCAGCCTTATTTGTTCATTTGTTGATGACTATTTGTATAGCAAAAAAGAAAAAGGAAAAATTGTTCTCCTTGTGCTTGTTTATATTGATGATATAGCAGTCAGTAGTCCTAATGGCCATTACATTGTTTCATTTAAGGAATTATTAAACAACAACTTTAAAATAACAGACTTAGGTGAGCTTCAATTTATGCTAGGCATTCACATATTCACATCACACAAGATCGACACAATTAGCTTATTTATCTTAACTAGTCAGCATATATCTTAAATTCTCATTCAATTTGGACTATAAAATACTATACTAGTCTCTATATTTCTTTTTGTGAAATATAATCTCTCTACTATCCAACCACCCCAATCTGAAGCCAAGAAACAAGCATATAAGAATTATGCTAGAGATATCTACTACTTATTACTTGTTGGCTTACTTCTCTTTACCACTCAAACTCAACTGGATATTCAATTTGTAGTAAACTTTGTTACACAATTTGGTAATAACCTAGGAATTACACATCTAAAGGTAGCAAAATGTATTCTATGCTATTTTAAAGGTACCATTGATCTAAACTTAGTATTAGGCAGACAAATAAAGGAAGAGTTTGACCTAGTTGATTAGACAAACTCAAATTGAATCCAAGATTCTAATGATTGTCAATCTTTACTTTTGATATTGAAAAAGAGATCATATTATGGTCATTCAAGAAATAGCCTACTATTACAATGTTGTCAGTTGAAACAAAATATATTGTATCTAAAAATGTCACCAAGGAGACAATATAACTTCAAACATTACCTTAAGGACTTGACTTATCTCAAACAAAAGTAACAATTATATATACCAACAACCAGAGATTTATTACTCTTGTATACAATTCTATCTCATATTTTAGAGCAAAGTATATAGACATCTAATACCACTTTATTTGAGAGCACATTGAACATGGAAAAGTTTCATTAGATTATATATCAACAAAGAAAATAATAGCTGATATTTTTATAAAAGCACTACTATACAAAAGTTTTGAAAATTTTCAAATAAATCTTAGTATATTCTATGTGCTACTTGACAACTCCTTGAGAAAGAGTATTGAAATGATGATGTTATCATATATCAACTCATTATTGCTATGTTATTTCATTTTTCTTTACTTTCACTTATTACTTGTCATATTACTAAAGTTACACCTGAGCTCATATTTAATTCTACTAGTATATAACTATAGTTATGTTATTTACTAGAATCTAGTCTTTGATACTCAATCCTAGTTAACTTGTGTATAATATTATTTTCTTAATCCCAATACTTACTATTGCTCTACTATTAAGCCTGTGTTAGTAGTACTAAATTTAGATAGATGGAAAAAGTCAAAACAGATGTGTTGGAATATAACATAGGAAAAATATTGTCAATGAAGTATAAGGAAAGAAATTATAAGACCCATAACAAAGAGATATTGGTAATTATCAAATATTTAGAGAGGTGGAGATACTTGTTAGAAGAAGCACAAAATTAATTCAAGATTTGGAGTAATCACAAAAATCTTGAGTACTTTATGAGCAGCCAGAAGTTATATTGAAATATGTGCTGGGAAGTAGCATAAAAAAAGCTAACAGCCTTAGTAGATGACAAATAGAAGTGGAAAGAGATGACAGGGACAAAATACTAGTTGAAAGAAAGTGATTCAAAGTAAGGATAATGTAAGTAACAAAAGTAGTAATAGAAGAGATAAATTTATTAAAGAAAATAAGGAAGTCAGATATGAAGGACAACAAAGTGATAAAAGCAACAGAGAAAATAAAACAAGCCCAGATGAAAATATTAAGAGATAAGAAATAGAGACAAGAAGATAAATTAATATTAGGAGATAACATGCCTAAAGACAAGAAGTTGAAAGTAAAAGTTAAACCATAATATACTGGTAGAAGGACATGAGAAGTAATGGAAAACAGCAGAGCTGATAATTTCTGGTAGCTAGGAGTAACAAAGAAAGTCAAGATGTTAAGACTCTAGACTACAAGATGAATATGAGTTTTAATCTTGAGCCTATGTCAACACTTAATATTTTCATGCCTCTCTACAAAGGATCTAGTTAAGGTTTTGAGTGAAGCTATATCAAAAGTGAGAGTATCAAGACTTTTAGTCACACTCTACACTATAGTCCAAGGACTCAAGAGAGTATGGGGTTTCAAGAGTTTTATATAAGATCTAGTGTTACAGGTATTACTACCTTTGAAGTAGTACTGTTACTAGAAGTGACTAGTTGAGTCAGTGCCTATAAACAAATGAGTCCAAAGATTTTCCTTTAGTAAAAAGTCTATGAATAAACTGTTAATGCCCATACTATTGTCTAAGGTTTATCCAATGCTTCTTCTATGAGTCCAATATCTCTGAATGAATATTGTTCATAATCTTGTACTCACATAAAAGTTATTAACTTTTATTATTGATTTCTTTGTCTTTCTTTATGATCTCATTATCATTTATCAGTTTTTGAATTAACCATTTGTTGTTACTCCATGGTTAATAATAATGATAGTTCCATTCTAAATCTATAACATAAGAAGTATATAGAGTCTTGTAATGCATGTAGCAACTTAGCCTAAAATGACTTAATTACTCTCCAAGTTTAAGTTGACAAGAAAAACTCAATAGAGTTCTTATTTAATTCTTGTACACTATTTATATAACTACTACATAGTCTGTGCACCACTTTCCCACACTTATCATGTGACTCCATTTCATGTGATGTCACACTGACCTATAACATGGTCATAGTCATATAATACTTTTTTACACCCTTTTCTTGTATAGTAAGTCTAGAAAAGAAAATATAAATAATGACTGAGCCATTTTTGCCAAGTTATGACACCACTTTCCTCTTAAGTTTTTTCATCCTAAGGATTTTTACAGCTCATAATATGGATTAATTATGTTATCCATTTTGTCTTTATCTTCTTTTGTTCACTCTCTAATTTCTAATCTTTTTTGCTTGATTTCTTCTTCTTTTTGGATTATCTCCAATGTTTTTCTCCTTCTTGCTTGTTTGCCTTTCTATTATCTCCAGCTTCTTTCAAGTCTTCCCCAATATTTTTTATTGTATCTTTTATCTGACTCCTCAAATAATTTCTTTGCCATAAATTGTCCTAGCAATTCCTCTCTCCTAAATATTCTTTTTTTCTTGTCTCCCAACATCTTCTATGTCTTACTGATATTCTTTCTCAGATTCTTCAATTGCCTCCTTTGCATTTTTTAAATTCTCTTTTCCTTCCCAAGTATTGGACTCTGCCATGAAATCTTTCTATTACACCAAGTATTTATTCTTTTCTCTTATTCTTCACTTATTCAAGATTCTCTCTACTTTCTATTTCTTTTCTCCTTCAATTATAACTGAAGCTGGTTGCTTTTTTTTGCCCTTCTACCTATCCTATGTATTTACCTATCCTATTAACATTGACTACCAAATGTATTTTTACTGTACTAGGTAGTTCTAATTCTACTATATTTGATAATATAATCTTTTTTATCCTGTAAGGTCCTACAAATTTCTTTATCAATTTCTTTGTCCTCCTTCTGATCATCTGATATTTCAGATTCTTGGTACTTAACATGACTAAGTCTCTTACTTTATATTTACCAAATTTTGTTCTCTTCTTATCTGCATACTTCTTCATCTCCTCTTGTGCTTTTCCTAGTACTACTTTTGCCTCTTTCTGTATCTCTTTTATTTTCATTACAAATCTTTCTGTCCTTTCATATTTTTCTTTCTTTCTTACTTTGAACTCTATTCTGGAATCTTGTCCATAATTTATCTTGAAAGGTAATGTTTTTGTTGTAGAAATCTAGTTGTACATTGGTTTGACTTAGAATAAAGTGTATTCCATTGCAAACCAATAAGTAGATAACTAATTATAAACTTATATACTAATGAAATATTCCAGAAGCTTTCACTAGATCATGGTATTAGCTTGATTCTCCAATAGTTTTTGTACCTGAGTGCATTTTGGTATTATATGCAAACTCTGCTATTGTCATATGATGGAAAATAATAATTTAATAAAAAACAATTCCTTTTATATTGTCATGAATATGTGGAGCAAGGACAAAATAACCCAGAATGGAACAGAGTTATTCTGAGAAAAAAGGGGATTAATAACAAAATTGAAGAACAACCTTGGCCTCAGCTTGTGTACTGTGCCTTGATCTGCTGTTGCATGTGGTTGCATATTTCAGAAGGACGGAATTTTTGCTAGAAGTTTAGGAGAGGAATGGTATATAGATTAATGGAAGTGAGAAGAGAACATGTAAGAGATATTAATCTACAAACTAAGGAACTAGGATGTAACTAATAGAGTATTTATACTAAGTCTAGAATAGGAGGAGTACAAGTAACTAGTCTACATCATGATCCTATAAGAGTAGACAACAGGAGTTCAGAAGCAAATTAATAAATGAAATATAAAAGGAATTATTTCTATTAAATTATTATTTTTTGTCATATGACATATATATTATTTATTACTAAAATTTACTCCTGAACTCCTGTTGTCTACTCTTATAGGATCATAATGTAGATTAGTTACTTGTACTCCTCCTATTCTAGACTTAGTATAAATACTCCATTAGTTACATTCTAGTTCCTTAGTTCATAGATTAACGTCACTTGGTCCTAATCCTATCCTTGTTCATTTCAGTCTCTATCATAGTCTATATTCCTAGGACCTCTACCCTGCTGACTTACTCTCATTCTAAAATACACAACTAACCTCACAACCAGAGACTAGGGCACAACACATAAGTTGAAGCCAAGGTTGTTCATCAAAAGTTGTACTCCACTCCAGCATTTTGTTCTGTTTGCTAGAGCTTGCTTTTTTAGGTTTTTCATCATCACTAAGTACTATCTATTCTCTAAAATAGTACTATATATCTGTTCTGGAGTATAATTCTATTTATAACTCCTCCACTCCATTATCCATCTTCCCATATTTAATAGAATTTACAAACTCATATTGGTCACTATTGCACTCAACTACCTCAACTTTACTGTCCTCACTTATTTGCTCTGCTATTCTTGTCCTTTATACTAATTGATGTCTAATTCCATTTATTCAACTACAGTGTCTTCAGCAGATGTAGTTCCCAGAGTGTCTGGGACTATGCTGCATTGGAACAAATGAGTTCAATTTCTGATCCCTTGCTCCTGACTCCTGTCTCTCCAACCTCCACTCTGGAGTCAACCAACTAGTTTAACTTCAGATTCTATATCTTCACAACCAGTTATTTCTATCATCAAGTTCAATTCTTTAATTTTACAATTCAATCTATTTGTTCATTTACTCTCTACCAAAATAATCAACACCTTCTGCTACCTGTCCAATACTCTAGAATGACCTCTGGTTACTCCTACTATCAAAGTTTGCATTCTGGATATCTTTGATGGAATGGACCCACACCAACTTCACTGTTTCCTCTTTCAATGTTGTCTTTATTTCCACTCCAGACCAACTGTTGTTAAATTGGATTTTAACAAAATCAATTTTGCAATGACTTATATGTCCGGAGTAGTACAAGATTAGCTTCAGGTAGCATTGGAACAAGAGGATCAAGGCATTCATCATGCATAGCTATACTCTTAGTCTTTCTTTGTTAAAGAAATGCACACATACTTTGGTATTCCAGATGTTATTGCGAAAGCAACTCACTCCTTAGATCATCTCTATATGAATCCTGATGACCAGATTGCAATTTATAACATCGCTTTTCTCCAGTACTCTACTGAGTTACAGTGGACAGAGAATACTCTCTGCCATAGGTACTATGTTAGACTCCTTGATTGCATTTAGGATATTATTTCTACTCATAAAGAAGGTAGACCTTTCACCTTCCAGACTCTATATTTTATAGCCATTTCTATCAACAATTATTTCTGGGAGCAAAAACGCAAATACAAAAGAGCTCTTTACTCCACTGGGTAACATTCTTTATATCTGGAGTGTTTTGAGTCTGTCTCTAAATTGTTATTATCTAACTCCAGTTTCAATATTGAAGTCTTGGAGTCTTCTGATAAGTTTCCCACTTGGCAACATATCCTGTTTCTGGACCTCTCTGACACTGTCTCTGAATTGTCGTTGTCTGTTCCTAATTCTGGTTCTATAGTTTCTAAATCTCTTACTAGTTTTCTCTTCCTGGGTTTGTAACAAATGCTGTTGGCAAAGCTCTTGAATTCTGCTTCTGTGCCATCATTCTCAACATCTAGTTCTGGTCCTAGGATCTCAAAATCCCTAGTCAGACCCAGGTAACTATATTAATGAACTTATTCTATGGACTTGATAGCAATCTCTCTTTGAAGTCGTTATTCTAGGTCATCTGTTTCTGCAAATCTGTCTTGCTTTTGCTTCTTGGTCTCCACTTTACTGTCAACAACTGACTTAAGATCTTAATCCTGGGTTAGGATCAAGAGAGCTCTTCAAGGTTAGAAAAGAACTTGATGGAGTTCTTGCTTCATTCTACTACACTACTTATACATTCTTGCACTGTTTGTCTCTATTTATTCTACAAGTCTCTATCAGTCCAGAGTTCGATTCCAGTCTATGTCATATTTCTTAGTTATGGTCGAGGTGACTCATGACAGTATCCCTCTCTTAAAGATTTTTGTTCTGAAAATTTCCTATAACTCGTTGTATGGATCTCCCATTTTTCCTATCTCATCTTCTTCATTCCATTCCTCTATTCTTCCTTCCTCATCTTTTTCTTTCTCTTTTTCCTTATTGATCCTTCCTTTTTTCTTCCATTTGTTCCAATTTCTCTCCAGCTATCCTCAGTACTCTTCATCAAACCTTTTGTCATCCCATACATATAACATCTTTGCTGTATATCTACCCAGTAATTCTCCTTTTCTATCTTTTTTCCTATTTCTTCTTTTTTTTGTTCTCCCAATTTTGTTGTACTCTTCCTTGAATTCTTTTACTAAGTCTTTCATGTTTCCTAAATTTTCTCTTGGCTCCCACATATCTTCTTCTGCCATATATCCTTTCCACTATACTAAATACTAATCTTTCCCTCTGAACTTCTTTTTATTTAATATTTTCTCTACCTTATATTCTTTTTCTCCTTCGATTATAACTAGTGCTGGTTGTTCCTTCTTCTGACCTTCTACTTGATCTTTGTACCTTTGTACTCTACTGATATTAACTACTGGATGTATTCTGACTGTATTTGGTAAATCCAGTTCTATTGCATTTGTTGAAATAATCCCTTTCACTTGGTAAGGTCCTACAAATCACTTCGTAAGTTTTTCCAATTGTCTTTCTTTCATCTAATACTTGAGATCTTTTGTGCTTAGAAGCACCCAGTTGTCTACTCTATATTCTTCTACCTCACTTCTTTTCCTATTAGCATATTTTCTCATCTCTTCCTGACTCTTTTTCAGTGCCATCTCTGCTTCCTTATGTACTTCCTTCATTCTTGTTGCGAATTCTTTCACCCTCTCAAATCTTCCCTTCTTTCTTAACTCAAATCCCATGCATAGGTCCTGCCTATTATTTGCTCTGAATAAAGATACCTTTGTACTAGTCTGCACTTTGTTGTTATATACAAATTCTGCTGTTACTAACCAATCTGGCCACTATTCTTGTCAATAGTCAATAAACATCCTCAGGTACTATTCTAAGTCCTGATTTATTCTTTTTGTTTGACTGTCTGTTTGTGGATGGTAAGCCATTAACAATTTTGTATTTATTCCCAGCATTTGATTCAATTCCTTCATCATTCCTGCTGCAAACTGCACCCCTCTGTCCGTTATAATACTTTCTGGTAAGCCATGCAGCTTCCAGATGTTATCTTGGAATAATCTTACTACTTCTTCTACTGAAGTCCTTTCTATAGTTGGCACAAAGTGTGCTATTTTTGTCATTCTATCGCATACTACCAAGATACTGTCATATTCTTGTGCTAACGGCAACTTCGTAATAAAGTCCACTGAAATATGAGTCCAAGGTTTAGCTAGTACTACATTTGGCATAAGTTTTCTTGTGGGTACCTCTGTTCAGTTTTTATTTCTCTGGCATGCATTGCATCCTTTCACATACTTTTTGACTTCCTTTGTTACTCCTAGCCACCAGAAATTTCTAGTGACCAACTCTGTCGTCTTCCACTGTCCGCTATGCCCTCCTACTAGTGTATCATGATGTAGCCAGATAACTTCCACTCTCAGCTTCTCGTCTTTAGGAATATATACTTTTCTATTCCTTAGCATAAGTCCATTTTCCTCTCTCTATTCTTTGTTCCTCAATATCTTTACTCCTGCCTGTTTCATTTCTTCTATTGCTTTGACAACTTTATTGTCTTTTGCCTCTAATCCTCTTATTTTTTCTAACAGATCTACTCCGTCTATTATTACTTCTGCTACTTGTATTGCTTTAACCTTCAACCACTCTTTCTTTATCATTGTCCTATCCTCGTTATCTCTTTCTATCCCTTTTTGCCAGTCTGGTCGTCTGCTTAAACTATTGGTCTTTCTCATACTAGATCCTGGCACATGTTTGAGCATAAAATTGAATCTAGACAGGTATAGAGCCTATCGCACTTGTCTTCGATTTAACTTCTGGCTACTCATAAAATATTCCAAATTCTTGTGATTGCTCCAGATCTCAAATTTGTTTTGTGTTTCTTTTAGCAAGTGTCTCCACTTGTCTAAACATCTGACTATTGCTAAAATCTCTCTATCATAAATTTCATAATTTCTTTCTATCTCGTTCAGCGATTTTGAGATAAAAGCTACTGGCCTCCACTTCTTGTCTTCATACTTCATTGACAACACTCCTCCTGTTGTGTACTCTGACGCGTCTGCCTTTACCCTCATCTCTTTATCTAGGTCTAGGGCTATCAACACTAGTCATATTGTGAACACCTTTTTCAACTGCTTGAAAGCCTTTTTCTGCTTAACTCCCTAATTCCATTTTTTGTCCTTTTTGACCAACTTGTACATCGGTTTAGCTATTTTAGCAAAATCTTTGACAAATTGCCTATAGTAGTTTGCTAGCCCTAAAAACTTCTGTACCTCTTTGGCCTTGGCCATTCTAGGACTCCCACTACCTTTTCTTCCTGTATCTTAATTCCTCCTGATCCTATTACTAACCCTAGGAAATCAATTTCTCTTACTTTTCATATGCATTTTTTGGGCTTTACATAAAGGTTATTCTTTTCTATTCTTCTCAACACTTCTTCTACTATTTTGTCATATTTCTCCTCCTCCTCCGTTTCTACTAAGACATCATCCATGAACACTGTTACTTCTCTTGTGTTAATGAGGTCTCTCAAAATATTATTCATCATCGCTTGAAAAGTTGCTAGTGAGTTTGTAAGACCAAAAAACATGACAATAGGTTCATAGACTCCTAGATACATTATGAACACTGCCTTTTACTTGTCTCTTTCTCTAACTCGCACATTATTGTACCTCCATCACAAATCCATCTTTGTGAATACTCTTTTTGTTCCCATAGTGTCAATAAGGTCTGAAATTAAAGATAGGGAATATCTGTGGCAATTTTGAGGATCTAATATTCCCCTTCCTCAACTGCTCTTCCATAAATTCTCATACTTCCTCTTTTTCCTGTCTTAACATTAAATATGTTCTTTCTTTTCTTGGGACAAAATCCTCTTTTAGATTAATTGCATAGTTCCATGGTTTTCTCGTTGGTATCCTTTCTGACTCAACTTTCCCAAATACTTTTAGCCACTTGTGAAACTTTTGTGGCACTATTCCCTTTACTTTCTCTCTATCTAATTTGATCTCTTCGTTGAACTTTTCTTCCATTGTCCATTCCCATTCATCTCTGTCTGCCTTCTCCACATTTTCTATCCTCTTTCTAATTTTCTTTCTCTGCTCTATATCTTCTTTTACTGCCAAGTTTCTTCTACACAAAGGTAGGTATCTCATCATCTTTATCTTTCCCGTTTCCCAGTTTATCTCCAGGTTATGCACTTGTAGCTAAGGTATTCCTAATATCACCTCTGTCTTTCTCAAGTTACACACATCCATTCTCATTCTTTTTACATAGTTTCTGTAGAAGACATTGACTTCTACCTGATACATAATATTTCCTCCACTATTTTTCATTTCATCCACATTTTTCACTTTTAGGGGCCTCTCTAGTTTCGTCATTTTAAAACTATGTCTTTTGGCCATTTCTTTGTCCATGAATATTCCCATGGCACTACTGTCCAAAAGCACCTTTACTGTTACACCTTCATGCATATCTACTTTCTCTATCCCAATATCTAACTATACTTCTCTTAGGATTTTGAATGTTCTCCTGATATCCCTTTGGCTACTCTTCTCTTTTGCTATGCCTTCTAGTTCTCCTAACCATGTGCCGCCTTATTGTGCTTTTCCCTCCTTCTTCTCTTGACATCCACACTATTTCTTCTTGTCTTTGATCACCCCCTGCCTCCTATTTTTTTCCATATAGCACCCCTTCTTTTCACATCTGTCACACTACACATATGTTACTATCACCTCCTTTGTGCACTACTCTAGCTCTAGTAGGAGTGCTTTCTCTGGCACCCCTTTGCTGTAGTAATCTTCTGTCTTCTTTCTTAGTTCTTCCACTGAACTCCTTCTCCACTTTTCTTACTGCGCTTCTCGTGGCCTAGCCATGCGTGCCATCTCTTCTTCTTCTGCTTTCCTCAATCTTCTCTCCTTTTTCTATGCTTTTCCCTTTTCAGGGCGCACTGGCTTCTCCTCTTGCTGTACCTTTTGTGGCCTTGCCACACATGCCAGCTTCTCCTTCTTCACCTATAAGGGACACTCTCTGCACTTGTGCTCCTTTTCTCTACACTTGAAACATTTTACCTCCTACTGCTCTCTTCTTGTCTCTTGCCTCCTCAACTCCACTCTACATCTCATCACTCTGCTTGCTAAAATTTCAAATTTATTTTGAGGAGTCGGTTTCCCCTTTTTTCTTTCTCCCTTTCTATAGTGTTGGGCTTAGTGTCCAAACCCCCTGCACTTCCAGCATTTTTTTTCTCACTTTCCTTCTAACTTTGCCCTTAGTAAAGCAAGGGTGTGCTTTTGTTTAAGCAAGTTGCTCATGAGGTTATGGTATTGTTGTTGAGACATTGTGGTGATTGTCTCAGAGGTATAGATATAATGTTGAGTCTTGCTATCTACTGTTACGTCTGCTGAGGCATAAGATCTTTACCCAACCAGGTACCTACTTCTCTACTGACTACTATCCTAATACTAGGGTTATACTATCACCTCAACAGGGAGGATCCCTACTCTAGACAGCTCTTTAAGAGATAACTGTTACTCCTCTGTGTATACCAGTCACAATGGACCACAACACAAGGTTTATACAATGAAAATATAACTAGCAGGTTCAATTGGTAGGTTAGGACTCAACTATACACCTGAACTTGGTGTACAATTTCCTCCCTCAGTCCCTAACTAACTGAGAAGTCCCCTTAAGCCAAGGGCTCAGCTATATATGGAGGTAGCTAATGATCGCAATGATTATCGGCTGAGGGTTAATAAGATAATCGAAGTGATTTGTGAGCAAGGTTCAAAGTGAACTAAGCCCTAGGATGTGGTTATTAAGTTCTTCTATTAGCGACTGACTTAAGATCTTAATCCTGGGTTAGGATTAAGAGAGCTCTTCAGGGTTAGAAGAGAACTTGATGGAGTTCTTGCTTCATTCTACTACACTACTTATACATTCTTGTACTGTTTGTCTCTATTTATTCTACAAGTCTCTATCAGTCTAGAGTTCGATTCCAGTCCATGTCATATTTCTTAGTTATGGTCGAGGTAACTCATAATATTTGCCCGTTCTTATTCTGTTCTTAGTCCAGTTCTGTTCTTTGCCTTGTCTAGTACTCAATTTGATTCTGTATTCCTCTATATTCCTCTGGCTATATAACAATGATTATTGTCAAATACTCTGCTCCAGTCTACTTTTCCTATTATAATCATCTTTAGTAACTTTCCAATCCTCTTTCCCCTGGCTTTTGTATGAATCTTGGGCTTTCATGCCATTCTGCTTGTTCTATCTTGCTCCTTGGTCCAGATACCATGATATATCTCACTAATGATCTGTTGATTGACTGAATAGAATCATAACTTGTCCTACCATTTCTGCCTGAAGTACTGGTATTTGTCCAGTGTTTCTAACTTTCATTGGTTTACTACTCTAGTATAGTCAAATTTCTGATATAGTCAAATTTCTGATCACCACTTCTGTTTAACGACTCTACCCCGAACTCGTTAAATCTATCACTCTGACAAATCCTCTGCAAATTCCAGCCTCTACTGAGCTTTTATGCTCAATCTGGGATCTCTATGTCTACTCCAGGCTTCTGTACCTATCTCTATCTCATCATCTGGATTACTGCCAATGAACTTTTTCAAAAGTTTGTCTCCATTATTCTATGACTTACTTATACTAGAGTCCATAGCCATAACTCTAATACTTCAATTTCTTACTCTTGTTGCTAGGCGATGGGATGCCTAGCCTTAAAGGAGGGAATAGGGATCAAACCACTCCTCTGAAAGCACAAATTTTTGTGCTAGACAAATTTAAAAAAAAGGAAAAAAAATATTCTTTTAGTACTCTGTTGAATTGCACAAATGACACCAGAGTCCCAATTACTTCCTCTATCCCTTCCATTCCATTTCTATCCTCAACAACTATTTTGAACCACTCATTATTATACTCCATTTCTACTACCTCTCTGCCTTTTCCCTTGTCAATCCTCTCTACTGTCTCTATTTCCTCTCCTTCAGACTCTGGCCAGGAAATTAAATTATTCTCCAAAGTTTTTTACCTTATTCCTGCTATTCTCTCTAACACATCCATAACCCTTTGGACCTAAATGACCAACTTATTCACCTTCTCCAACTTCTTCAACATTTGCTCCTTCCACTCTATATCCATCTGTTACTTTGTCTTCTTTGCTCATGTCCTCCTAGCTGTTTCTTCCTTTGCCTTTCTCCATATGCCATCTATGTCAAAAGGCTTACAAGCTGTCTTTGCCCAGGCACAAGGAGAATAGGACATTGCATTCCTAAAACTAATTTAGCTAATGATTCTACTCCAAAAAGATGCAAAACTCACAGAAGGTCCTGTGGTAAACACAGTATGCCAAAATTAGCACACCACTCACAGGGATTTTCTCTATCCATTGGCTTTATTCCCAACTCTTTCGCCATTTCTTCCCTCTCCTAGTACTGCTCCAAAGTCTCCTTGGGAAAGTAGCAGACTTGTTGTCTTTTTGTTAGCAGAGGGAGGTCAATTAGATTTATCTTCTTGTCTGATGGTGGAATCGCCAATGGTTCTAGATTCATCTTCTTCAACTAGTTTTTTCTCTATGCCTGCACAACCACCATCTGTTGATCTGCTTCTTAACAAAAGGCATCATCTATCTCTTTTTGCCTCTGCCGTTCCTGCTCTGCCTTTATCTGCCACTCCATTTCTTCCTTTTGTCGTCTCTTTTTCTCTGCTCACCTTTTCATTTCCTTCTCTTGTCTCTTTTTCTCTGTTGCCCTTGTCTCCTTTCTTGCTTTCTACTTTGTCTGTTGTTTCTTCTCTTCCTCCTGAAGCCTTGCCTTTGCCTTCTCTTTTTGTTTTACAAGCTCCTGCTCATATCTTTCATTATCAGAGTCTGACATCAAAGCAGAGTTAATGGTGTGTTGAGACGATGAAAGGGGCAAAAGAGATGTTTACTGTGACAAGCAAGTAGAAAAGGTGGTGACAGCTCTCAATTGTGTGCTAAAGGGTTTGTAGGAAGAAGTAGGAAGTGGGGGTATCAGAAAGAAATTATGCAGCTTATTTGGAATCTAAATATAGAAGGAATGATGGGAGCTCAATCTAGATCCTATCTGCATGGTGTCCCTAAGGTGTCTACCTTTACACACTGTAACAAGCTCACTAGTAGAATAGTTAGTAAACCACTCATGGGCCTTACCACACTCAATCAAGCCCTCATCTATACCCCCACACCAAACCTTATGGATGTGATATGATCTGAGTCAATGATTAGCTAGGCTTTTCAGGCCTGCTACTCCATAAAAGGTTGTCTGAGCAACTGTTGTGTCTTATCTCATGAAAGAGTAGGGTATATAGTAGAACACATTCACCAACTCAACCTCTCACCAAGATCA